>VOFC01003821.1_pt1 | contig 37381 bp, 71 predicted proteins | sample 5384161 | NCBI WGS metagenome assembly VOFC01 (sample SAMN12384722, study PRJNA508395) | human gut metagenome | isolation source: healthy gut B | host: Homo sapiens | reverse complement strand
GAAGTTGAAATATTTAAAATATTACTTGATAAGGTAATCGAAATGAATATAACGGATGGGCAAGCCCATCCAATACGGTAAAATAAGTCCAGTTGATACGGTGACGAAGTCCATTGAATCCGTTGTATAAGTCCACACCTATATTGTAGATATAAACTATCATCCTCCTGTTGTAAGATAAAAACAGGTAAGTAAGTATACTTATCTAGTCTTGCGATTAGGAGGTGTTTTTTTTATGCGAGATGTTAAAAAGTTTTGGAAATGAGATCACAAAACTATAGTCAGCGACAGATTTCTGTATCTCTTAAAATTTCAAGGGATACAATAAGAAAAATTTTAATGTAGGCGATGACAAAAAAGTGTGTTGGTCATCTGTTAAAGATCTCAGTGAATCAGATGTCCAAAATTTATTATTTGAACAGGAGATGAAAATCAATTTATCCATTAAGCAACCTGATTTTGATTACATTCATAAGAACTATTAAAGCCAGGAACCACAATCAAACTGCTATGGGAAGAATATGTTGATGATTGTCGGTCAATCAAGAGTCCTTTTACTAATATAGCCTCTTTTACGAACACTATCGTGATTACGTTAAAAAGCATAATCTTACGATGCATATCAATCATAAATCGGGTGATAAAATGATGGTTGATTGGAATGGCACCCATATGTATGTATATGATCGTTACACAGGAGAAGCAATCCCTGCATATTTATTCGAGGCAACATTACCATTTAGTATGTACAGTTATGTTCAAGCATGAAAATCAATGATTGGGTCGATTGCCATATCCAAGAACTTATCGTTATTTTGGCGGAGTTACAAGGCTTCTGATTCCAGACAATCTAAAAGTAGGAATTATCCAAAACAAGAAATATGAGGATCCAATATTAAACAAATCATATCAGGAAATGGCAGACTATTATGATACAACTAGTATTCCAACAAGAGTGCGTAAGCCTAAAGATAAGGCAGCTGTTGAAGGCGCGGTTGGAGATTGTACAGTAGCCATTGTCGGTAAACTTAGAAACAGGAAATTCTTTTCGTTTGAGGACCTAAACAAAGCAATTATCAAAGAATTGGACAATTTCAATAACAGACCTTTTCAGAAAAAAGGAAGGTTCCAGAAAAAGCGTATATTTAGACGAAGAACTTCCGTTTATGAAAGCTCTGCCTGAACAGCCATTTGAGTTGAGTGTATGGAAACGAGCTAAAGTTCAATTAAATTATCATATTTCGATAGAAAAAATGAATTATTCTGTGCCATATGAATACGTTGGAAATTATGTAGATGTAAAAGTCACAAAAAGAACTGTAACTGTATATTATAAAATGAATCAAATTTGTACCCATGATCGATTATATGGTCGTATCAATCAATACTCAACAAATGAAAGTCATATGCCGGAGAATCATCAAAAATTTCAATGGAACAAAGACCGTTTTATGAAGTGGGCTGCCTCTATTGGAGACAATACTTCGATTTTAGTTTCCAAACTATTTGATCGTTATAAAGTTGAAGAACAAGCTTATAAAGGTTGTATGTCATTGTTGAAACTATCAGATAAATATGGAAAAACCAGACTGGAAAATGCGTGTCAATTGGCGTTGGATCACATCAGTCAGCCTGGCTATAAAAATATTAAGATGATATTACAGTCAAATCAAGATTTGAAAGATAAAAATGATAATGTACAAAGTGAATGTGATATGCATGCCTTTGTGCGAGGAAAAAGACTATTACGGAGGCAAGAACAATGGATAAGAGTGAATTGATAGAAAAATTGAAGAAAATGAGATTACCAGTTATTGCAGAACAATATGAATTACAAAGTGCAAACCCAGAATACAGTCAATTATCATTCGATGAACGGTTCAGCGAATTAATTGATATGGAATATGATAGTCGAGTAAATCATACAATAGAAAGATTTATCAAGAATGCACATTTTTATGATTCTACAGCAAGTATGGAATCAATTAATTATAATCCAGACAGAAAACTCGATCGCTCGCAAATGGAGGAATTGTCTACAAACAATTATATAAACAACGGTTTGAATGTAATTTTTGTAGGAGCATCCGGCTGTGGTAAAACATGGTTATCAAACGCTTTGGGGATCCATGCCTGTAGAGATAGAAAAACAGTTTTATATATTCGATTACCAGAACTATTCTCAAAATTTGAAGAAATGAGGATTCAAGGAAAATATAATGAATATCTAAAAAACTAGGAAAGTATGATTTAATGATACTAGATGAATTCTTATTAAAATCGACAAGTGAATCAGAAAGAAGTGATCTACTTGAATTGATGGAAATAAGGTGTAATAAGAAATCAACAATATTCTGTAGTCAATATTCATTTGATGGTTGGCATCAATTATTAAATGGAGGACCTATAGCGGATGCGATATTAGATAGGATAATAAATTCATCTTATTTGATTACATTACATGGAAAATCATTAAGAGAAACATACTCTAAATTAAAAGATAAGAAATAACCAAAAACACGGTTGATTTAATTTGACCGTGTTTTTAGTGGACTTGTATTACGTATTAAGATTCAAAAAAAGATGGACTTCTTTAACGGATTATGTGGACTTCTGTAGCGTATTGCATGGACTTCAGATAGCGGAATACTCATCGAAACACAGAGGGAATGTGAAAAAAACATTGAATGAAATGATAACAGTTGCTTCTACTTTAGAAGAATATAGATATATCTCAAGCATTGATGGAATAGGGCCCAATCTTGCCGCAAGGATTATTGCAGAGATTGGAGATATAGAAGAATTTAAATCAAGAGAAGCACTTGTGGCATATGCAGGATTGGATCCGCATATATATCAGTCAGGAGACCAGGATGGAAAACATTTAAAGATATCCAAAAAAGGAAATAAATATCTAAGGTGTCTATTGTTTCTGGCTGTAGGATGTTCTATAAGAGGAGCTAAAGATAATCCAGTGAATCGATTCTATCAAAAGAAAAAGCAGCAATCGAACCCGCTAAATTCGAAAGCTGCCAAAACCGCATGTACCGCCAAACTGTTAAAAAATAATATACGGTATATGCAAAAACAAGACCACATATGAAAGGTAGTCTTGAATACATTATAAACAAAAATTTAAAAAATTGGAGAAATCCGTTCTTTTTGTCGTGGAAAATCATCAAAAAAATGTGTCCTTCATGGAAAGAAACAAAATTTTATGAATTAGGCTTGATTTGTATTATCTAATTTTTATTCATTTAACTACATCATTTTATTTGGCGCTTACATTGTATTCGCTAATCCAAAATAAAGGTGGAGGTGAAATCATCATCTCCACTTATTTGCATTTTGATGTTGTTCAACAACTTTCTTTGCCTCTTCTTCCGTCCGATACAATTTACTTTCACGAACACGTGTTCCAGAAGTACCACAATTACCATCTGAAAATCGTATTGTACAAAATCCTGAAGCATTACGAATAACAGTAGCTTTCTTGATAAAGACAGAAGAGGAAATAAAGTAAACAACATCTCTTTCGTTAAATCGTTTCAAATTATCATCTCTCTATTCTTTAAATACAACCTAATACAAATTGTATTAAAGTGGTAATTGCCGCCCCAAACTCTGCTTTGTACCTTTTATCATTTTTATACCCTCTACGGCCGTTTTTATAAAAGCTTTTACGTGGTTGGTTGCTTTTTAATTCTTCAGATATTACATCAAGATTACAATTTAATTGTTCTTCATCATCTGAAGTTAATTGTTCTTTTTGAGATATCTTCTTAACATTTAGAATCAATTTATTCAATTCATTTTGGATCAAAAGAGATATTGTTATAAGTCGTAAGTGTTGAATTGTCATTTGCAATATTTACTTGACCATTCTTTACTGTGATATTAAATGTATTTTTTCATCTACTCCCATGTCTATTCCTATTTTGGTTAAGTACCCTTCAATATGTCTGATTAGCACATATACCACTCGGTCATTAAAACCTTTTACCATATCTTGATATTTAGTAGAACCAGAATATCCCATTGCTATACGATCGCAAATATCAATATCATTATCATTAATAAAATTTAAATATGCGAAAACATTACACACTTCTTCATGAACAGTTTCACCTAGAGTAAATGTTAAATTGCCGTAAGAGTTTTGTATTTGTGAAAACTCCTCTTCTAGATTAAATTCACAATTTCCACAGTCTTTAATAAATTCATTAATTATTTCCGTATTAGAAATAAACATCAAAAACTTTTTAATATAGAATTATAATCATGAAAGTCTGCTTGCATTAATCGATTGGATATCTTTGTTAAAATCATACATAATTTTTCGTAAATCTTTTTATTCAAATTCATAATTTTTTTCACCCCACAACATGGACAATAACAACCTGTCATCTTTAACAATGGTTTAATTTTTGCTTTGAATGATGACAACATGGAAAAGAATAACCTCTTCTAAAGCTTGAATTCCAGAATGAAGAGGATTCTCATATTCATGTTTCAACTTTTTACCAGCTTTTGAATTGCAAATTACTGTTATGTCGGCTTTTTCTTTCTAAGTCTTTAAACATATTGTTGACTAAATCCATTGCATAATTATCTGCCATAGTTAAAGCAAGTTGTATGACATCATCTGTAAGATAGGTTTCACTTTCTAAACCACACGCTGGACATACTATACGCAAAATATCATCATTCTCACAATCTTCTGCCGTTAATTTAAAATATTCACCACAATGTCCACATTGAAGTAAAATATATCCATCATCATCTGCAGGAATAGAAAATTCTAATGTTATAGGATCCATTACTAATCACCTCCGATTCTAGCCAAATCAAAAATTTTTACAATTAGATTTGAAAAAGCTTAGTCAATGGCACAACATATAACTCTTCGTGATACCATAAATTATTTTCCATCACGTAAGTTTTTCTAACATAATATCCTTGTTTCACATCTTTAAAACACATAGTTAGCCTAATACCTTCTTCAATTATTTCGTCTTCTTTTTTTATAGGTAAGACTGGTCCGATAAAAAGTTCGTGTTTTTTTCCATCCATCCATATATCAATTCTATCTGGTAGTTTTCCATCCCTTGTTAAATATCCATCAGAATATATTACAGCTCCTCTAAGGGTTGTAATATAAAACTTAATATCATCTAAAATATTGGCGTGTACTCCTTCATAGCTTAGAATAAATTCTGCATATAATTTTTTAAATAATTCCATTTAGTCAAATCAATAAGTTACTAATACAATTTAATTTTTGATTTTAGTAAGTTTGAAAAACCGAGTAATTATGCATTTTAGCTAACAATAACTGTATGTTGACTTACTAAATATCTTACTAAACAAAATTTAATTTTTTGATTTTAGTAAGATGAAAAAAGTCTGGTTGTGTATTCAAATTTCCATCTGTGTGATTTATTATGCTAAATTTTATTATTTACTAATATCCAAGTTGAATTTATGGAATTTTTGTTTAAACATTGGACGATTCCTTTTCTTTTTAATGAATATAACAAATTTCGAATTTTATTTTCTTTTTGTTTTTCATTAAGATTATCTGGTAATTTATCTATTAAAAAAATTCTGAAATTTTCCTTGTTCCAGACTCATATTCTTGGAGGTATTTAACAATTAAATTCCGATAATATTCATCATCAAACCCTTTATTTTTTACGTATTGTTCTTTCTTTTTTCTAAAGTCTTTTTTCGCGATATCAGCAGAAAGATAGATATTCGGCATTCTTCCTTCAATAATCTGTAATTTTCTTAAATATTTAACTTGTTCATTTGTTATTGTATGATGCTTTTGGACTTGATCGATTAAAAAGACAGTTTGAATATCAAATTCGAATGTTCAAATAATAGTTTCGTATAGTTTTCATCCAATACTTTACCATATACAGTAACTCCAACTTGATTACCTACCGACAAATTGTAATCAGGCATAGGGAAATATTTTTCTTGTTGGATCTTATATACTTTACGTATTCCCATAGATTGTGTATCAATCATATTGAATTTCATCATTGTTTCACTAACAACTGATTTCGATAAAATGGAGGTGTATAATTTTTTTTTGGAGAGCCACTTCAATACTGCCAGGTAGAAAAGAACCAGGATTTCTTAAGGTGATTTCATCCTCTTCTTCATCCACATTAATTCTTCCTCCTAATGCATAGTTAGAATGAGCAATACAATTATTCATAAGTTCTCTTAATAGCCACATGTCATATTGTTTCGTTTCTAAAGGAAACAAGGTTAATTGATTCGGCATATACCGATATGTTAAATTGCGAATTCGAGAAAAATACGATCACTCAATGTAATAAATGGAATTTTGAAGATTTCATAATCTTTAATGTTACTTTTAGAATCATATAGTCTCCATGCTGCTTCAGGCGTGTAATCAAATAAGTAATCATAATCTTCATTCCCTAGTAACAAAGATACAAGCATTTGTAATACGACCATTCTGTATAAGTTTCATTTTCGTCAGAAATTCTTCATCACTCATAGAATCAATTTCTTGAGAAATATGTGGCTTTTGCATCTTCTCCTTATAGTTGTTTCTAGCTATGCTAATTGCATCTTTATTTAGATGCTTTGAATTGTTGCACCCCTTTACAAACAATTTTGACCAATCTCGATTACTCTGTTGACGAATACGATCCATTTTTTTCTAATGATAGTGGAACTAGAGAATCTCCTTCCCTAGCATAATATTGGTCTTTCCAACCTGTAGGAATACCCGCATTGCGGCAGGTATCTGAAACATAATTATTCTTTTTATCTTCTTTTTTCAACTTCATAAATTTCAACAAATGAAATACCACCCGTTGTTTGCAATGAAATTTCATGTTTTAACGTATCAAGACCCTTTTTCTCTGTAATTGGTTCCAACAATCTTTTTACCTTTTTCTTTAATACCAAAAATCAACCATCCGCATTGTACATTTCTTAAATTTGCTTCATTAGAAAGAGCAGAAAAATATCTTCCAATTTTATCTTTATCATAATCATTATTGGCTTCTTTAAACTCAACTGTCTCATCCTCCCAATTGGAAATCAAAGCATCTAATTTTATTAATAATTCATTATCTGTATTCATTTCTTCACCTCTTTCATTCAGAATGGTCTATCCAATTATGCATTTTTATATTAAATTCTCGGTGTAATATATTTCTTTAAAACTAACCTGTGCTAGTAAGATGTAAATCGAGATGCCTTTGCTCCTGGAGTTAGTTTTTTATTTTATCTTAGCCAACAAATCCTGAAACTTAGCATAATTCACTTTAACACCATCATCCAAATCCATTGGTTCCATCTTATCTGCCCAATGATGAACAACTTCTTCATACTTATTCAATTCTAATAATTGTTCATTAATCTTCTTTTAATTGTTTAGATAATTTAACCCTTTCACTCGTACTAGAAGCATCATCAATTTGACTCTGTAACAATTCTGCCTCTTCTTCTGTACGATACAATTTACTTTCACGAACACGTGTTCCAGAAGTACCACAATTACCATCTAAAAATCGTATTGTACAAAACCACCAAAGACATTACGAATAAAGTAGCTTTCTTGATAAAAACAGAAGAGGAAACAAAGTAAACAACATCGCCTTTATTAAATCGTTTCAAATTAGCAACCTCTTTATTTTTTATTATCAAATGGTAAAATTAATTTAATTTTTTTTATAGTGCTTATTATCACTAGTTAAAACAGGTTTATGTATGATTTCATTAGAAAACAAAACATTCAAAATGAATTTATTAAATTCGTTATAATCAACACGTTCATTACTATTATCATAGATGTTTCCATTAATTTTAGTTGCTCCTAATAATCTCAGAATATTTGATAACTCAGACAATATATCATTTTTGTTCTTAATATCAAATAACTTTTTAAATAAAGCTAATTTATCATTTTCTTCAAATATAGAATTACTTAATAATATTTTTAACATATTAAAATCAATAGTTTGTAACATATCTATAAACTCATCAAAATTGATATTTATTGTTTTTAATATGGCTTGTTGAATTGATGTATCACTGCTTTTATAGATAGAAAGCAAATAATTTAAATCTTTAGTATCAAAATGTTTCATTAAAATATCTAAAATAAGATCATTGGAAATTTGCAAATCTTGTATTGAAATTGAAATTGAAAGATTATCTAATAATAATTTTTTTGTTCAATAGATAAATTTTTTAGACTTCAATAAAAGATGAATTTCTTTTTCGTTTTCAATATTAGTATTTAAAATATTGATGTAGTCATTGAAATTCTTGCAAATAAAATTAATTACAGAATTTGGATAATGTAATCTAAAAAAGTTAAATTACTCTTATTCATTAGAATAATGTTATTATTGACTAAGATTTCAATTTTATTTTTACTTAAATCTTCTATATTGAATTGCTCCTGTACTTCAAATATTTTTTGGATAATTGATCATATTTTACATCATTTAGTCCTTTTTCTGCTATACAGTCATTTGCAAAATCTGATACATTATCAATTTCAGTAAAATCCAATATTTGTTTGTTCGAATTGATAAACTGAACTAACTCTGTTGCTAAACTGTATTCGAATAATAATTTACAATGTTATTAGTAGTATATTTCATTAAGGATTTTTTTTATAATCGTAGTAAATAACGATTTATCTTCAATTTTAGAAACATCTGATATTCTTGTTGTTGCTTGATTAATGTATTTTTCTTTTTCGTCATTATTTATATTTGGATGATTTAAAATCCAAATAATCGTTGATTCATCATCTGTTATTTCATCTGAATAAAAGGAAAGATAACACTGCATAAACATATTAATATTATTCTTTAAATAGCTACATAGTGGAATATCTTCATCACGCAAAATATGAGTAGAAAAATTTGCCAAATAATTATTTACTGACTTTTTGAAGTTTATATTCAATTAAATATTTAATATTTGCTTCATTGATTTGGTACATGTTTAAATTATAAATATTATCAAATAAGTCATGATTTGGCTTATTCGAATTAATAAATTCAAAGCAAATATCTAACGTTTTAAAAGAACTAATCACATTCTCTAATTTATTTATCTTTTCATATTCTATAAAATCCAAGTTATCATTAACGTAATTAACCAAGGTATCATCAATATTCATTAAAATTACTTCATTAGATTCATTATATTCAAAACTAATAAAACAATATTTTACTAATTGTGATTTTGTAAATTTATTTGAACTTAGCATTGTTAAAAAATAATTCGGAAACTGTTTATTAATATATCTAACTAAATTTATTGGATCTTTATTATCCATAAAACTGGAAACGAAATCAAGACATTCATTCTTGCAAATATTAGTAATGTACGATTGTATATATTCTTTATTCTTTGAATTAAGAATATATTGTGCTAAATCTAGATTAATGGTTTCAAGTTGTAATAGGTCATGATCATTAAGGTGTTGCATTACTAATTGTGGGTTATTAATCGGATAATTAAATTCTTTTCTTTTTCTATCAGTGACACTTCTTACGAACATTTTATCATTTATTGTCAAGTTTGTTTGGGTAAAAATAGCTCATATAATCAGGATATGTTTCATCCAAATATCCATTGGTAATTAAATATTTTAGTAAGGCATAATAATCACTTTTTCTAATGGATTCATATTCATTTTTTTCTCCAATATCATTTATTGTACTTACTCTAAAAACATTATCTGAATTTTCATTATTTATTAATTCACTGAGAGTATAGTTCTTACATTCTTGAATAGATAATTTGAGTTCATCTATTTTTTTTTGAAATAGCTATTCTTTGTTCTTTTTCAGAATCTTTTACGGCTTGTTGACGAATTGGTAATATTTCTTTTTAACCATTTGTTATATTGATTACGTTTATTATAATCATAGTAAAAATCATTTTCTTTTCCTTTTTTTATATATTCTAATTCTTGAAGACTATTTGATAACTCTTTTTCTGAATTGCTCAATCGAATTTCAAATTCTTCTTTTTTATCATATAAAACTGATAAACATTCTTCTCGTATAGCTTCTTTATTATTAAATATAGCATATACATATCCTTTATTTAATTGCAAATCAGAAAAGTCCTTTGGAAATAAATTTTTATATGTTATAACTGCAAATAATTTATTTAGATTTAAATCAATTTTATTTAGACGGCTTTCATATACTAAAAAATTCATTCAAAATATTTTTAATTAGTCTATAATCATCTAAATATAACGAAATACCTCTTATAAAATGATCATCAAACTTAATATATAAATTAGATGTTTCTAAATGTTTTTTTATTAAATCATATGAATTGGAGCTATCTACTATTGGAACTATTGGAATTATAAAATCAAAAAATTTGGTTCGTTCTTTAGATTGAAAAATATCATCACGTAAAAGATAAACAAATTTTATTGTTTTACGTGATTTATCCTTTTGTTCTTGAAGTCTAATATTTACTAAAGTGTTAATTTCACGAAGCCTCTCAAAAATAGTACTATTTTCAAATCGATCTATATCTTCAAAAATGATGCAGTCCGCATCAACATTTTCAAAAACATATAAAACTTCATTTAAATATTTATCAAAATATGAACTATCTTCATTCTCAAATATCTCAATTTCGTTTCCTTGGACATTGATTCTTTTTAAAAATGTTTCTAGCTTTTTGAGCATATAATATTTTATAAATATATAAATAAGTAATTGCCAGTATAACAATAATACTAATAATCCTACTACATGGAAACAAAGTAAAAAGTAGAAGATTATACAGTAATCTGCCTTTATCCATTTCTAATAGAATGCGCCAATCATTGTACTTTACATTATATATAAGCAATATCATAAATAATAGAGTTATTAATGATAGACTTACAACACTACGCTTACTTATCGTTCTTTTTACTTTGAAGCTAGTCTGTGGGATTTCATTTGGTTCTATCTGTTGTATTAATTGATTTAAAATTTTGCCTTCAATTAAGTTTTCTGTAAAATTCTTATCATCTTCTTCATCGATTAATTCTTCTTTATTAAAATGTGCTGAAGAAATATGTATAGATTTTAACTTTGGATTTAATTTTTCATATGTTTCAATAACACTACTTTTTCCAGAACTATAGGCACCAGAAATAGCTATATTTTTTATATCATTTTGAAAAAAATGTATAATCAAGAGCTTCTTCATAACTTGATATATCTGCATTATGGTAAGGAGTCAACTTTTGAAATTTTAAATCTGTCATTTTATCCTCCTTTCATTTTTTAGAAATATTTAAATTGAATTTTAATAAATTGCTTATTCATATCATATGGTCTAATTTGAATTCCGGCTTGAATTAAATGATATTTATCATTTAAAGAATAATCTTGACCATACACAATAAAAGTTAAAAAGTCTTCAACTATAGCAATGTCAATCCCATTTTTGAATCAATATATTCAATCATTTCATCACAATTATGTAGATTACATGATTTGATAATTGGTTCTTTATCTTTATTTGCTTCATCAAAGTATTTAATAATTGCGGCACAATCATAATCTGGGTAATCCTGAAGCTTTTGTAAAATTTTTTGAATTTCTTGAGTGTGATTATCTTCTTCTAGTTCATTACAACCCAAAATACTTTTTGTATTCAATAGGCGCACTAATTATCAACTCCTTCACCTGTTTGTTCTTTGATTCTTTTTTCAATTCAGCACACAAATTGTTAATTATATCAGTATCAATAGTTTTGTAATTTCTTAACAAATAATTAAAATCTATTCCGAATGCATATACCTTTTCATAATCTTTTTGTTGATCACCATCACGCCAGTCTGTATAGGCTTGTCCGAAATAAGCAAGATTTCCATCATTGTACTTTAAAGTGCTAGAATCTTCTGAAAATATTACTAACTTTTTATTATATGGCAAAATAAACGCATTTCTTACTTTAGTTTCGTTTAATTTATGATACGCATGATCTCCATATGTAATTTGTTTTTGAATTGATTGAGTTTCTGGTAAATCTTTTACATCATGTGTAACTCCATACTGATACATTTTTGCATCTAATATATATGTTGCACCATTTCTTTTTTAATATAGTATCTGGTCGTAATTCAGATGCTTTCTTTCTCCTCCTGATTATTTAATTGCCAGTAACCATTTGGATTATATATTTTCTTTTCATTTTCTTTAAGACCATCAAATAATTTATCCACCATAGTTTCAAAAACATAGTAATAGTTTTCAATTCCATAGGAATATGCATTAGAGATTAAATTATTACCATCCGAATTAGTTAGTATTTTCAAAAGATGATTATATCTTAATTTTTTTACATCATCGAATGTTTGATTTAACTCTTTTTAATCGAATTAATCATTTCATTCACTGAAAACATTTGTTGGATTTCAATATAGAAATTATAATTAAAAATCCACCCAATTCTTTCAAGACTCTGTTTTAAACATAGTTTGTATGTTTGTGCCACAATATCATTTGAAGCAGTCATTTTTGAAGTAACATATTTATCATAAATAATATTACCATCCGAATAAATAGGAACTTGTTTTAAAAGTTTTCTTCCATTCGATTTTTCCACTATTTGACTTCGAATAAATTTTATCACGATTATAATAAAATCCATTTTCTAGATAATCATGAATAATCCATAAATATGAATCAATAGGCCATATTTCATTATTTGCTCTTTTTCCTGTTTTTATGATTCTTTCTCTAGTGATTTTGCTATAGATAGAGATTTCAAAAATAATAATAATAGGTCTTGCTTTCTATTTTCATCTTGACGAAATACTTGTGGAACAAATAGATTTACAGAGTTGTCTGTGAACTTAATTCCAACAAAATCATTTGATTTTTCTACTGGAATAACATTAATTTGTTTAGTCATCGCTATCATCTACTTTTTGTTACAAATCCAAGCATTTGTTCAGTTATCTCGTCTACAAACACTTTATTAAAAACACATTTACTTTCTGCTTGTTCTGCTCCAGTATCGTTGATTGCATCTATATATAAATTAATTCTTTCATATATATTATCAATGGAATTTAACTGCTTTTCAAAGAGAATAGAATGATCGAATTTTGTAACATCATTGTATAAATAATCCAATATATTATTTTCAAAATTGTTCAGACTTTTCCAAGTCTTTATCTAGAGATATGTTCTCTTTTATTTTTTCAGAATAAGATTTATCGGTTAGCATATCTTCATTAGCAAAATAAGCTCCCATTTGTTTGTCTTCAGAAATAGGTGCATCTTTTTTTTTTATGCTTTGACTAATCATCTCTTCATTTATTGTTTTTGCAAAATTCTCCCAAGTGATATCAGTATAAGGAATGTACATATCTTTAATATGTCCGACTTTTCCCCAATCATTTGTTATTCTTTCTCGATTCCACCTTCTCGTAAAAGGTCAGATCAAGAGGGAATACATTTTGATCACTTGTATTCATTGTCGCAAAAATTGTTAAATTATGTGGAATCATAATTCTCTCTAAATTATAGTTTGAAGGTAAATTCTCAATATTTTCTAAATTTTCTCTTAAATAAGATTCAATGAATTCATTATTAATTGGATATTCACTATCACCATTTTTACGATCTAATAATTGAAAAGTATCACCAAAAATTGCCGCAAAGATTTCCTCGATTTATTTCCTCAATAATCAAATACACTTGGGAATTATCTTCATCAATTAAGTGTTGATAAGCACGTAGTAATGCTTTGGTAAATGGTCCAGGAATTCTTTTATAAGTCACTATACTTTTGTAATCAACTGGCCCCTCCTCATTGTTCACTTCCACTTTTTCAACGCATGGATAAATTTGTCCAATAAAATCACTGTTAGAATAATCTAAATAAAAGGTTGTTCTTATAATATCAGACTCATCGTTCTTTTTACAATTTTATTTTTGATTGCTTCATCTACGAATTCAGGTTTATGGTTTAGCATTGCATCAATCTTATAGCTTTTCCCACATCCAGGAATTCCATAAAAATTTTGTTGTATCCAATGCCTGATATGTCGTTATTATTTGTATTCACTTTTTCAAGACTGGTTTTTAATTGGTTTACATCATTCAGTATACTTGTTAAAACTTTACTGTTATCTATTTGCATTGTCATGCCCCTCCATTTTTTTTATTAAATAACTAAGTGATAGCGTATCATCATGATTTTTTTTCAAAATGTTTAGTTGTAACAAAAAAACTTGTTATATATTGAAATGAATTAATGTTGCTTATTGGCTCAATATCATTTGGAGAAATTATTTTTGATCTGTAATTGTTTATGATGTTATCTAACATATCCATCCGATCTTTTTTCTACAATCTGTTAAAATGAAAAAATTCGTTTTTGTCAATAGTTTCATATTTCTTTAAAAAAGAATATAAATCTCTATATATTTCATCATCAGAGACAAGTAAATAATTGAATAAAATTACTCCAAATTTTGCATATATTCTTCTAACAATTAATTGTTGTTCTTCACTTAAGTCATCGCTTTTCAATTCGATTTTTAAAAAGGAAATAAAACAAATTCCTTCCAGAGTAAACAAAGAATCATTCACTATAATTTCTCTTATACGTGATCCACCTTTTATTATATTTTCATGGTTAATTACCCCAAGTTTTATTAAAAATGGAATAATCATTCTTATTTCTGAATTATCACTTGAGATAGAAGAACTTATCAAATTTTGAAATACAGAATAATCATATTTTCCTGAAGTACAGTCATTATGTAAAAAATCATAAATATTAATAATTGCTTTTTTATATTTTTTGTGTAAACGATAATCCAGGATTACTACATCCCTCAACTTTCATTATCTAATTCCTCCTTGATTTGTTTTGCAATAGCATATGCGAGAAGAGGTGGAACCGCATTTCCAACTTGTTTATATTGACTTGTTTTTGAACCATAAAAACACAAAATCATCAGGGAATGATTGTAGTCTAGCATTTTCTCTAACTGATGGAATTCTATTTTCTTTGTAGTGAAAAATAATTTCTATGCCCTGTATCAACTGTATTTGATTGAGACTTGCTATTCATCCTTTGAAAAGCTTTGTTATATTTTCTAATTTTCCAATATTCTTCAGATAAATCTTTTATACTACCTCCATCAGCTATTTTGGAAATAATATTTTTGTTGCATCCGTATGATTAGTTGGTTCATGGTTGGATAATACCGTTTGTTTTTGGCGCATTTTTTCTGATATGGGTTAGTTGCCGGGTATAAGTACGTTGTTTTTGTAATACCATCTTCTAAAGAAGGCAAATCGGAAAGTGCTTCATAAGTCGTAATCTTGTAATTAAATTTTTCAGGAAATTTAAATTGATGATTATTTTTCATTCCAACAAAAAATACTCTGTAACGATTTTGAGGTACCCCATAATCACCGTGCATTTAAAATTTGATAAGTTACGTTATAACCGAGTTTGCTAAACCTATCTATAATATCATCTTTAAATGCACCATTTGCTAATGTTAATAATCCTTTCACATTTTCTATAACAAAGAATTCAGGTTGTATTTTTCTACAATTCGACAGTACTCTAAATATAAATGATTTCTAGGATCATTTATGTTTCTTGTTCCAACAGTGCTATATCCTTGGCATGGAGGTCCTCCAATAATACCAACGATACTTTTTTTTTTATCTCATCTAGATATTTATCGTCCCAAGTATGAATATCATGACATTGAGCAACTGGCTTTTTTGTGATTTCTATTGTAAGTTATGACTGCATCTTCCCACATATCTATCGCAATTTTGACTTCAAATCCTGCTTGTTCAAATCCTTTACTCAATCCACCACGACCACAAAATAAATCAATAATTTTATTGTTCATTATCTAACAACTCCTTAATTGCTTCAGCAATAGATTTCGCTAAGTAATGGGGGTACTGCATTACCTACTTGACGATATTGATCGGATCTATTACCTAAAAATATAAAATCATCCGGAAAAAGATTGAAGTCGAGCAGCTTCTCTTACAGTAGGTATTCGGTTGTATTTCGGATGAAAATAATTACTGTGATTATTTCCCGTGTCTATTGTTACAGAAACATCATCTTCCTTTAAGCGTTTATATGCAGAGGAATGTCTATTTTTCCGATCAGATGGCCATAATTCTTCAGGTACATTTTTCCAATTTCCACCTTGAGGTACAAAGGAAATACGGTGTTGCACCTTTTCGGCAGGGTATCTTACCTCATGGTTATAAATGATATTATTTTTATTTCTTAAGTATTTTTGATATTTAGTTTTTGGTGTATTAGGTAAATTCACAATACCAGTTGCATCATCAAAATCATATAATTCAGAGATTGCTTCATTAACAGTAACAGTATGTTTTGCTTTTTTAAACTATCAAAATTAAATTTTTCTAAGTTTTTAGTGATAACAAAGAAGTTCCTTAATCTTTTTTTTGTGGTACACCATATTCAGAAGCATCTAGTATTTTGTGAGTAACATTGTAACCACGTTCTTCAAAAATTTCATAAATTCTATTTTTAGCATAACCATTGTTATTGGTAATTATTCCACGAACATTTTTCAATAAGAACAATTTTTTGGCTTAGCCAAATCAACAAATTTAACAAATTCAAAAATAATTTATTTCTTGGATCATCACCTTCCATTTTATGTCTGTTTGCAGATGAAAATCCCTGACAAGGTGGTCCACCAATTATCACATCAACCTGGTTGAGGTTTGGAAAACAAGATTTGATGTCTTCTTCACTAAAATTCAATAAATCTGTACAAATTGCTTTTAGAATTCTTGAAATTTTTTTTAGTAAGTTTCAATGGCCTTTTTGATTAAAGTCTATTCCACCAATTATATTAAATCCAAAGAAGTTTGAATCCCTCACTCAATCCACCACAACCACAAAATAAATCTATTACACTATATTTCATAAAAACTCCTTTTAGTCATAAATAATCTCAACAATATCATCAAATGTACAATTTAAACATTTACATATTTTGATTAATGTTTCCATTGATACAGTTTGTTGTTTTGATAATTTAGCCAAAGTTCCCCAGTTAAATCTGCTTCTTTAGCCAAATCTGTTTTTTTTTTCATTCCTTTATCAATTAATAACTTAAATAAAGGATTATAACTAATCTCCATATAATAAGCCCTCTTTTTCGTCCAAGTACTATTATATAAGAAACATGAAAACATTTGAATAAGAATATAACTTTTTGTTATATTTCATCTAGATAAAAGGAATTAATATCTAATATTGTTCAATTTTTAATTTTCAATACTTTTACTCAATCCTTCTTTTTATATGTTTTACATTAATAGTCATACCTAAAGACCAGATCTCTGTTTCAGACAGTTGATCTGTTTTTTATTTTCATTGTCAAATTAGAAGAAGGGATGCTCTTCTAATCAAATTTTTTAATATTTCTTAGATTGTGCAAATTTTTGCTGTTTCGTCAGCTCGATTATGAGGGGGATATCCTTCAAAAGCTTAGCTATGTAAAAGGAGAAATAAAAATGGCTAAACCTTATAATCACCGTCGTCTTTGAAAATGAATACAAAAGAAATGGAAGGAGAAAGATGAGCGATTCATGGAAAAGAATGGAATGCCAATAGACAAAATTCTATTAATGCGTGATTTTTGATCGGATGCAGTTTAATTCAGATCGAAGATTTTTGAAAAAAGTAGATTATGATAGCGAACAAAAATTATCAAAAAGCAATTCAACCAGATTTACCGAAATTAAATGATCAACAAACAGTTGAAGATTTCTTAAATTCCATAACAAGCATTGCTTTTGCCCAATCACTAGAAGAATTTGGATTTGAGATGCAACTGATTATTTTTCTAATGTATCGTGGGTATAGTGCAAGAGAAGTATATCAAATTACAGGAATTCCTGGATGGACCATTTGCAGAAGACTTGCAAAATTGAATTATGCATATCAGATAAGAAAAACAAACAAATAATCAAATAGCGGAACCATCTTCGATTCCACTTGCTTTTTATTACTCAGAATAAGTGATTTCTTCACACATACTTGATCATCAATATTATATGATGCAAAGAAATCACCATAAATATAATTGTTAAGATATGCACAGAATTCATTGGCTTTTTTCAAACCACTTCTTCAGGTAGTCCTCCATAACCTCTGATTGCCTCTACTGTTAGCATTAAAGTCTTAACTTGTTCATCGTACACAATACGTTTTTTCATCTTGAAATCCTCCATTTTAGAAAAAAAATACACTTTTTTTGATAAAACTGCAATTTTGACCTGTTTTCGTCGGCTCACTAGTGAAGGGGGATATACATATCTTCCTAGCGCTCTTTTGAAAACTCAATAACAACTATTCGATACAACACTTATATATTCGAGCTATTTCACTACTGCGCGATGATATTTTTAACGAGCGATGATACTTTAGATTGATAAACAATGATGCTGATTGTGCCATGACAATATATAAGATAATGATACTTCTAGCGACAGGCTCACGCGTAAGATGGGTTGGTGCAACTCCAATGAAAGATGAATTGCGAACATCTTGTCGAATAGGATTCCCTTGTTTTCGGGTAATCAGGTGATAAATAGGAAACACGATAAATACTAATTATTAAATATCAACCAGGAGCAATCCTGGTTTTACATATTAGAAAGAGAGCTTCGAATATGAAAGTTAAACGAGGAGAAATTTATTTAGCCAATTTAAATGATGCCTATGGAAGTGAACAAGCTAAGTAAGGCCTGTATTAGTGATTCAAAATAACCTGGGAAATAAGCATAGTCCAACAACAATTGTTGCGTGTTTAACTAGTAAGGTTAATTCCAAAAGCACATCTTCCAACGCATTATTTAATTCGCTACAACAAAGATTTAAAATACCAATCCATTGTCATGCTAGAACAAATCAAAGTTATTGATAAATCACGATTAATAAAGAGAATTACAAAGCTCGATAAAAGACAAATGGCAAGGATTGATTATCAAATCAAAAACGAGTCTTGCACTTCATAAACATGGTTTGCATGTGTGAATGTGTTTTCAAAAAACATCTATAACATCATTGAAAGGAGAAATGTTTTATGCAAGAAAAAAAGATTTTTATCAACAAAAGAAGTCGGAGAAATCATGGGAGATCAACTTCATATGCACATAGATATATCTGCCCGACTAAATGAAGAACTAGAGAAAAAAGGATATCTAACTATCAAAGGAAGAGTTGTTAGTACTTATTTCTATGAACGTTTCTTTGGCAAGGACGATGAAACAAAGGATAGCAAGTATATCCGTATACAGAGATAAGCAAAGAAATACTTGGTTTGTTGTCACAAGATATAAAAGATTGGACTGGCAAAGCTAAACAAACTACAAAACGTGGTTTTAGAACAAAACATGATGCTCAAAGATATGAATCCTTATTCATTGACAAAAAGAAAGATAGCACTGATATCTTGTTTAAGAACTTTGTTGAAATCTATCTAGAATCAATGGAATATCGTATTAAAAAGAAAATACGTTGATGACCAAACAAAATATCTTTTATCATCATATCGTTCCCTATCTTGGTGAAATGAAACTAGATGAAATTACTCCAAAGATATTATCCATTGGCAAGATCAAGTCATGAAAGATAACAACTATAAACAGACGTATCTTAAAACGATCCATAATCAACTCAGTGCTTTATTTAATTATGCTTTGTTAGATTTTATGGATTAAAAAAACAACCCTGCTAGACTTGCCGGTAACATGGGTATAGAAGAAAGTTGGTGAAATGAAGTTCTGGACTAAAGAAGAATATCTTACCTTCTAGCAATGATGAATAAAGAAGAACGTTATCATGCATTTGAAATCTTGTATTGGTGTGGCATACGTCTTGGTGAGTCTGCTTAACGGTGAAGATTTTGATTTTGAAAAAGAAAACTTTAAGAATCAACAAATCATATCGGCGTGTTAAAGGCAAAGACGTTATCACAACACCTAAAACCAGAAAAAAGTAATCGTGTATTAACACTTCCTGATTTTCTAGCCGAAGAAATGCAAGACTATATCTCTAGACTCCCCTACTTAAAAGTTGATGATCGTATCTTTACAATCACTAAATCTAGTCTTCATCATGAAATGGATCGAGGATGCAGAGAAACCGGTGTTAAAAAGAATGCGTGTCCATGATTTAAGACACCCGTATGTCAAGCCCACGACAAAGAAATTTATAACTTTTTTTTTTTTGAGGCTTTCCGAAGGCGACCATATAGCCACCCGCGGCTCTTTCATACGGCACTCATGCCTCCTTTCCCGATTCGTCTATTCCCAAGAAGTCCTGCGTAACATATTCAATCTCAATCCGGTCTCCCGGAAAAATATAAACCTTACTAATAAGCCTGTCAATCAGGGCTTGCGTCAGAGTGCCGGCGCTGCCTACTTCCTGAACGATTTCCCGCTGTTTCAGTCTTTGCTTCGTAATCGCTTTGTATCTGTTTGGTCTGTGCGGTAATAGCAGCATGGACATTCTTTGCCTGCACCAGTTCCGCGTCATATATCGCTTTCCGCTCCCTGTAGGTTTCCAGGTCGATCTCTCCAAGCGCATACTGTTCATAGAGCTGCCGTTTGCTGTCCTGGATAGAGTGCAGCTTATCTTCATGCTCGGCCTGCTGGATCGTCTGCAAATCCAGCTTGTCTTTGCTGCTGTCAATCCCCAATGCCGGCCCCATCTGTGCACGGGTCGTATCAAAAGACCACCTGCTCCAACTCCGACATTTTTGACCTTTACGCCATAACAGGGAAGTTCTTTTGCTACCTCGGAATGACGGCAGTAGAACCAGACATCATTTCTGAGTGACATGGCATGGTCGCAGCAGCCACAGAATATTTTCCCGCGGAGGAGATAGTCACGCCGCTTTTTTATTGGGAAGGGAGAACCGCTTAATTGAAGCATTGGCTTTCTCAAACAGTTCCTATGCTTACGATTGCCTCGTGGTGATCCGGGATTTTGAACCACTCGCTTTCATCTTTTAGCTGGACACGCCGGCGGCCCGATTTCCCCTGACCTTGCGCTTACCGATCACATAGATGCCGATATACCGTTGGTCCGCCAGCATCCGAAGGACTGTTGAACTGTTCCAGACGCCATGCGTTCGGGAAACATTGTAGTGATCTTTGCCTTTTATTCCTCCGGTATTCTCCAGGCGTAGGAATCTTCATGGCGTACAGTTTCCTCGTGATCTCTGCGGCGGTATTGCCGTCGGCTGCCCATTCAAATATCTGCCGGACAATTTCTGACACTTCCTCGTCCGGTTCCATGCGCCCGTCTGCGCTCTTACGGTAGCCATAAGGACAAATGACGCTTTGATACTCGCCCCGGCGCATCTTTGCGTATTTGGCGCTTTTCGTTTTCATGGACATATCCCGGCTGTAACACTCGCTGATAAGATACTTAAAGGCAATGTCAATCCCTCCGGTATCTCCTTTGAAATTGGCGGTATCAAAATCGTCGCTGACAGAAATAAACCGGGTATGGTAAAGCGGAAACACTCGCTCAATGAAATAGCCGGTCTCAATGCTGTTGCGGCCAAACCGGGAGAGGTCTTTTACGATAATGCAGTCAATCTTCCCGGCCTGGACCATCGTCAAAAGTTCCTGTACCGCAGGGCGTTCAAAATTCGTTCCTGTATGGCCGTTATCAACAAATTCCAGGACTTCGCCGTTATCCCATTCCTGCAGCGACATGGCCTTTTCCCCGGAGGATCAGTTTTTGGTTGGGAATACTCAAACTTTCCGTCTTGAAGTCCTCCACAGACAGGCGGATATAAAGGGCAATCACATATTTTTGTGCATGGTTCCACCGCCTTTCCCTGAAATTCATTTTTGAACCGGAACAAACACGGATATTCCGCTCATGGTCGATCTCGATCCGCTCAATGAGCCGTTCAATCAGTTCCGCCGTCAATACATGGTCCTGGGCCAGTGATTTTGCGTCTTTTTCCATTGCACGGTAGCGTACAAGCTGGTCATCCAGGGCATCCATATCTTTTTCAAGCGCCTCAATATCGCCGGAAAGGACATGATAGATTCCTCGTAACCTGCTTTCAGTTCAAAATATTCCTCGCTGGTTAAAATATCCTGTACGAAGTTTTCATACAGCCCGCGGATTAGACGCCGCTGTTTCTCTATTTCCTGCCGTTTGGCAGACATTTGGGATTTCAGCCCGATCTTTTTCCTGTTTCTGCCTTGCCTCCAACTGAAAGAGAGGAAGGGACATACCCAGAGCAACGGCCAGCTCTTTTTCCAGAATAGATGTAACCGTAGCGATCAGTTCCGTTTCCGGCATCCTCACGCCTTTACAGGTATCTTTTTTTTACACGGCTGTTGGTAAGGCAATGAAAATGGTAAATATCCGGGCCTTTTTTACGTTCCGCCCGTTGCCGGTGGAGGCTCCTGCCACAGTCGGCGCAGAATACCTTACCCTTGAAAATATTCGGGGTATAGGGGCGTTTGGGGACCGCCCGGCTTTCCTCGCAGACCTGTTTCCGGTATTCCTGTACCGCTGTAAAAAGTTCCCGGCTAATGATTGGTTCATGGGTGCCTTTCGCAACAATCAGGTTGTCCTCGCCGGCTTTAACCTGCTGGTGGTCCACCATCTTTGTTTTGCCCTGCACCAGATCGCCGGTATAGACTTCGCTTTCTAAAATCTTCATCACTGTGCGGGTCTGCCATTTACCGCTCCCGATTAGGCCGGGGCTGGTGATCTCACCGGCGGATTTTTTTGTAGTGGCTTGGCGCCGCAATCCCCATTTCATTGAGGTTACGGACGATACGGTTCAACGCTACCGCGCTCATAAGCCCATTCAAAAATCTGTTTCACGACAGGAGCCGTATTTCATCAACCAGCAGCTTGTGGCAGTTATCCGGGTCTTTCCGGTAGCCATAGGGTGCCCGCGCACCAATATAATCGCCGTCTTTCATGGCCTGTCTTGCCTGTGCCTTGATCTTTCTCCAATATCCAGAGAATAGGCTTCATTTATCATGTTTTTCAAGGGAAGCATAATGCCACCGTGAAGGTTGCCGGGGTCTGCCGTGTCAAACTGGTCTGTGACCGCAATAAAACGGACATTGTGCGCATAAAAATACTGCTCAATATAATAGCCGGTATCAATAGAATTGCGTCCAAGCCGGGAAAGGTCTTTGACGATCACACAGTTGATATGGCCCGCTTCAATATCAGAGAGCATCTGCTGAAATCCGGGGCGGTGGAAATTCGTACCCGTCAGGCCATTGTCAATGTATGTGTCATAGACTACAAAATCCGGTTTATCCGCCAGATAATCATTCAGCACCAGCTTTTGGTTCTCCACGGAGCAGCCCCGTTTCTTGTTATCCTCCACGGAAAGCCGGATATACAGTGCCACATATACATATAAGGACGGCGCCGGCATGGGAGATTCCGTCTGTTTCCTGCTTTTTCTTGCCATTTAGCCTGCCTTCCTTTCTGCGGCCTGTTCCGCGATTTGCTCCGCCAGTGCGACGGCCTTTTTATATTCATCCTGATAGTTAAATTCAATATGCAGCTCGTCCTTGCCGATTACCCGAATACTGCGGATAAGCTGCATGACCGCACGGCGGTCAATTTCTTCCATTGTGGAGAACTGCATGAAATGGTTGATCCAGCGGTTCCGCTCGCTGCGGTTTTCCAGTACATCCGTCAGGCGTTCTTCCCATTCGTCAATCGCCTTTTTGCAGAAGTTCAATGTCGGCATTGTATTTCCGCTTATAGAAAGATATTCTTCTTTGGTGAGAATCCCGCTTACCAGGTTCTCATAGAGCTTTGTCTTGAATCCCTCGATCTGCGCCCGCCCTTTCGTTTGCCTTGATCTGCGCGGTATATTCCTGAACCAGTTCCCGGTTGATCCGCTCCTGACTAATACTGGACAGCAGAGCATCCAGGGAAGCTACATTTTCAATGTGGCCTTTCAAGCTGTTCTGCACACACTCGATCAAGTCTGTTTCCTTTAACATGACAGAGGAAGTACAGCCATTTTTCTTTCCGGCCGGGCAATAGTAGTAGTGGTATTCCTTGTCCTTGTAACGGTTCGTCTTGCGGGTCATGCGGCAACCGCAGCACCCGCAGATTAAAATGCCGGAGAACAGGTAGACCTTATCTGACTTTGGAGAGGTGCGGGTATCAATCCTTCGGAGCCTCTGCACCAGATCAAAATCATGTTTCTGGATAATTGCCTCGTGAGCACCCCCTCCACACGGACCCATTCGGAGGAAGGCTTGTCCTCACGCTCTTTCAGCTTGAAGTGGGGCGTCGTCTGCTTTCCCCCTGTACCAGCGTTCCGGTGTAGGTTTCATCCTGCAAAATACGGATAATGGTAGTCGCAGACCATTTACAGTCCTTGCGGTCCGTATAGCCGCCTTTTGCATGGGGCATCCCGTGATTGCGTTTATATGCCAGTGGGGAAAGTATGCCCATCCGGTTCAGTTCATCCGCAATATGGGAAGCGCTGAACCCTTCCAGACGCTTTCTGAAAAATATCCCGCACCACACCCGCCGCATACTCGTCAACTTCCAGACTTTTATGCTTATCGCCGGTTTTTACATAACCGTAAATGGTAAAGGCTCCGACAAAATCACCGCTGCGGCGTTTCACATCCAGGGCGCTCCGGGTCTTTACAGAAGTATCCCGGCTGTACGCCTCGTTCATAATATTTTTGACAGAGACGGTAAGGTCATCGGCAGCGTCATTTTCCGTGTCCACGTCATCATTGATGGCGATAAAACGGACGCCGTAAGCCGGGAACACCCGGCGCATATAACGGCCAGTTTCTATGTATTCGCGTCCCAGGCGGGAAAGGTCTTTTACAATTACGCAGTTGGCCTCGCCCTGCTCGATCATCCGCATCATTTCCCTGGAAGGCCGGACGGTCAAAAGAACGCCGCTGTAGCCGTCGTCAATCTTTTCCGCAACAACCTCAATTTCCGGATGCCTGGCAATGTAGTCGTCGATCAGCCGCCGCTGGTTGGCAACGCTGTCACTTTCCACTGACTTGTCATCCGTATAAGAAAGACGGATATACTTGATCGTTTTGTAAACCTGCATAAAAAAACACTCCTTTCGTTGCGCAGAAAAAATCCCCGCAATTCAAGAAGTGTGGCTATGCCGTATTCAATTCCTTTTCCGATTTCTATTCTACCACGACCTCGCGGGAAAGTCAGCCCCTTACTGAAAAATATCCGGCTTACCGCAGGATTCCCTTTGATACATTCCTCCAGGGTGGCTCCGCCGGAGGCAAAACTGGCGTGGACAGTAAACCGCCCACACTTAAAGCGGTAAGGGTTTTTAATCTGACGGACAAATTCTGCAATCCGGGCCTCACGGGAAAGCTCCCCTGTCAACCGTAACATCCCGAATGTCTACCAATGTACCGGTTCCGCCAACAGCAGGCGTGTGTTCCATAATATCAGCTCCTTCCTGAAAATTCCTGGTTATCAAAACCACATGAATAGGCCGGGCCCACGGCTACCAAGCACATGAATCCGGCCCATTGTATCTGATTTCGATTCTGTCTGCCGTATTTGCCACGCACCCCGGCAGGCCCTTTTTCCGGACTGGGGATGCCACAGGCTGCGGTCAGCTTTACCGCATCATAGCCCTGCTTATGCCGTCGCTTCGCCAGAGCTAACGAACACAGAAGGGACTCCCCCAAGTCTTTGACGGGTCGTGAGAAAGTATCATTGTGCCCTGTATCGGTCATCGCGCCTGGCCTGCCACAGCCAGGTCAATGGATTGCGTGGATCGCTCGGACGGCTGGGCTTCATCACCTCCTTAAAGCCGCCTGTCATCGCGCCGCTCCATTTGCCGCTCAGAATACAGGGGAAAGTACCTATGGCACCGTATATTCAGTTGTCAAAGAACAAGTGAGGGATGTGGCAGTTATGACAGTATTTCAGTTGGGCGGGCCGGAACGTGTGTTACCGGCCACACCCATCAGGCTTGTCCCGCCGAATATGTCCCTCTATTATTCATTTCATTTTCAGGCGTTTTTTATCGGGGTCTGACTCCATTTTTTTCAAAATTTTTTCAGACGCCGGAGCCCTCTGGATTCCTTCATGCACAGAGCTGGCGCCGGAACCTTCGCTTTTTGCAATCTCCGATATACTCATGCCGAGACGAAAATGAGAAGTGATCCGATTCCGCTGTTTTTCCGGCAGGGAGGCAATAGCCTGATAGAGCCGGGCATTTTCTTCTTTCTGTTCCAGGATTTCAGCCGGTGTCAGAACAACCACCAGGGCGTCGCGCTCCACATTGACATCGTAATCCAGAGAAAAGTATGCTTTGTGCCGGTATGTACGCAGAAAAGAAGCTGCATCAGCCAGCTTAAGTTCCCGGAGAAGATCAGCCACTTCGTCCGGCACTTCAACAATAACGTCCTGTGTATAAAACGGGTAATATTCCCGCAGATTGATCTCTTTCATAGGTAATCCTCCAATTTCGATTTTTTTTGAGTTGACAGGCAAAATCGAAATCAGAGGGGGCGGTGATCTACACCGTACAGATCCGGCGGAAGGCTTGTCCTGCGCCTTATCTGTAAAAAAGAGCGCACACCGTACAGCGGTAAGCTGTGCCTGTCGTATTCTGTCACCATCTGACGGAGCAGAATGGAAAATGCAAAATCCTGTCGAATGGAAAAACCCCGCAATCCATCGCAGGATTACGGGGTTTGAATCTCTTTTATATGACCGGCTATGTCGAGGCCGGTATTCTGACCTCGGCAACATTTTCCATGCCCTCCTTTAGTGAAGGAGAGCAGTTACCTATTATGTCCACCTCCCTCATTTTGGGGCATTATATAGGGATAAATGCTATAATTCTTCCAGAAGCGTCATGGTTTTTACTGAATTTAATCAACAATATATGACAAAATCAGGCATTATTCACACAGCAGAAAAACGAAGATTTAAGGGTGCGGCAGAAATACCGCACCCTTTCTATACTCTCAAATTTATAGCCGATGCCATAGACGCTTTTCACATAGTCCGGCAAGTCGGGGGGCAACCCGGAGCTTCTTTCGCAGGTTGCTTATGTGGTTGTTGATCGCTTTCCGGGAATAGTAGGTGTAATCCTCCTGCCATACCAGATCCAGGAGCATTTCATAAGTGAACACCCGCTTTGGGTTCAGGATGAGCAAAGCGAAGATTTCAAATTCCTTGACCGTCAGCGGAATTACCTGGCCCCGCACAGTGACAAGGCGCTGCTCAAGCAGAAATACAAATCACCTTCCCGGATTTCCGTCAATGGCTGATCTGCCTGTGGCGTGATAATATACTGGCCTCGAAAGAGTGTTGAGTATGGGACATCAGCCGGAATATCGCCAGCCTCATAGTCACGAACAAACTGAGCCAGTTCCTTCTTTTTGGCTGGGAGAAAGCAGGGCAAACAACTTTTCACCGATCTGCCTGCCGGAATCTTTTTAAATCCAGTACGGCTAATTTCCCATATTGTCACCACCTCCTTAGTCCTCCAAAGCGTCTTTCAACTTTTGAAAGGATTCATTACTAATAACGTGTTCAATCCGGCAGGCATCGGCCTCCGCTGTCTTGGAATCAACGCCTGCTGCAATAAGCTGCTTGGTAAAGAAACAATGACGATCATAGATTTTTTCGGCAACCTCGCGGCCCACATCGGTCAGGTGGAGAAAGTGATCTTCGTCCATTGTAAGAAAGCCGCCGTCCCGTAAGGTAGCCACTGCATGGCACACGCTGGGCTTTGACACCTCCATGTGCCGGGCCACATCTACGGAGCGTACCATACCGAGTTTCTTTTGGAGAACAAGGATGGTTTCCAGGTAGTCCTCCCCGGACGCATGAAGTTTCATCTGAACCGCCTTATTTAGCCGTGAGATCGTAAACAGAGATTGATTCATTTGATATTTCCATTCGACGGGTACACAACAATCCCATTAACTCACGATCATGTGTCGCCACAAATACTATTCTATTGGAAGATAACTCTTTGATAAGTTCACAGACTTTGATCATGTTACCATAATCCAAGCCGCTAGTCGGCTCATCAAAAATCATAATATCTTTATTTGCAAGAGTTGCTACTGCCAGAGCAAGCCGCTGCTTTTGACCTCAGAGAGTGTCATAGGATGTTTATCCTTGTAATCCAATAAGTCCAGTCGTCTTAGAATTTTCGTGATTTCCTGTTCATCGACAGTTTTTATTGAGAAGAAAAAATTCTTCCCATACACTATCCGAAAATAACTGATGGACAACATCCTGCATCGTCATGTAACACAGTTCTCGGCGCTATGGATATGGCTTTCCATCAAACACAATTCTTCCTGCTTTTTCTTTCATAAGCCCACAAAGCACACGCAGAAAAGCGGACTTTCCACTTCCATTGCGTCCAGTAACTGCAATGATATCCCCATGAGCCGCTGCAAAAGATGCGTTGCTGAAAATGGTTCTATTTTATAGCTCACGGATAAATTATCAATCTCCAATATGCCTGAATTACACTTCGTAGGCACCTCATCTTTTTCGTTGTCCAAGGTGAAGCAGCGCAATCCAAGCCTAATACGTTCTGAATCCGCTAACGCACGAAATTCATCGCCTGTATATACTTTCTGAATAACGCCGTGTTCAATATAAACAGCCTTATCCACTAAATCCATGAGAAAATATAAGCGATGTTCTGAGATCACAATCGTTTTACCCATTTGCTTCAATTTGAGAAGAATTTCATGCAGCCGGTCAATTCCATCTTTATCAATATTTGCCGTTGGTTCATCAAGGACATAAATATCCGGATTTACGGCATAAATAGAAGCGAGAGCAAGTATCTGTTTTTCGCCACCAGAAAGGCCAAAAAACACTTCGACCCAACAGATTTTCAATCTTAAGACCGTGAGCTACTTCTTGAACACGGGCATTTATTTTGTTTGTCTCTATTCCTAAATTTTCCATGCCAAAAACCAGTTCACTATCAGAGTCAAGATTAAAAATTGAGTTTTAGGATTTTGAAAAACTGAGCCTACATCTTCTGATATTTCATAAACTGGTGTTTTGGCAATTTCTTTTTTCTTTAACAACAACAGAGCCAGAATATTTTCCTTCTGTGAAATGCGGAATCAATCCGTTGATGCACTTGGTTGCAGTTGTCTTACCGCAGGCACTTCTTCCACAGAGAAGGACAAATTCCCCCTTTTTATTTGCAGATCAAGGGAATTTAACTGTTCTTCACCTGTATTTCCATAGGAAAAATGACAGGTTTTCAAATGTTATCATAAAATCCCCCTTCTTAAAGCAACACAAAAGCAATAATAACAAGTACAATAGCGACAAAGCAGAGTACATAATCCTGTATATGGAACCGCATAGATACTGCACAGGTTTTAGGGCGTGGATTATCTATACCACGCAGTAATAGCCTGACTTAATTCATCTGCTGTTGTCGAGGCTGATAACATGAGCGGTACATAGATATACTCCAATTTTTGAAAAACACCATGTACATTTCTCAATTTCATCGCATCGCTGATGGCTTGTTGTTCTTCGTGTAAAGTAGGAAAAATATCGTACCGTAATTGCAAGCGGGATAATAACTGCCTGTGGCAAGTGCCATTTTTGCATGGCGTGCATAAGCAAGCGTATCGGGGTTGTTTGAACCAATAAAGCCCCTAATGTTACACAGGGGAGCAGCTTCCGAAACGTAATAACTACGATATTTAGTGAAGTCATAATTATTTCCGGGCAAAACGGTAAAATCCAACATTTTATTGCAAGCAGTACAATATATGTAATGGTACTTTTCAGCGCCGTTTTATAAACTCCACAAAGCAATAAAAGGATTACCAATGCCGCAACAACCAGCATTTCTGCATATACATGGCTATTTGTAAAGACAAATATATTGATGCCGAGTAGCAGGAGTATCTTAGTCCTTGGGTCGAGGACTAAGATACCCTTTCTTATTGTACCCATTAAACGATGCCTGCCTTTTTCAAAGTGCTTTTTCAACATCAAGCGTCCAACCAAAGTACCAATCAAACCGCCGACAAATGCAACTGCTAACATACCAATGAAAGAACCGGCAGAGATCATAGACTGTAACCCTCTACATATTCAACGCCCATACCCATTTCTTCGATAGACTTCATGTAGGCATCTTGAAATAACCACATAGGCAGGGGAGAACCAATAAAACCAAAGGCGGTAAATCCGCCAGCCAGGGCAATGCCTTTGAATGATTTGTAACCCAATACCTTTCTTGCAGCTTCGCCCAGAATTCCGGCAACTGCAAAGTGACGATGATAACCCAAGTGCATTCACCTGTTGCAAAATACAAAAAAGCCCAGTAATAATTGCAAGAATCAATGCTGCGCCTTGCTTCGAACCTTGGTCATCAAAAGTGTAAAAATGCTCCGCCGAAAAGCCCCGCAATACCGGGCCAGATCAACCATAGAATTGGTGCAATTCCAACGGGAATCATAACAATCATTGAGATCACCATATACAGTGCCGAAAAAAATGCCGATGTTCACCAAGTCTTTGACTTTCAGTTTGTTGTTTTCCATAATGCTTACCTAAACCCTTTCTTATTTTGTTTATATTTTTCCAAGAGGATGCCGTTTGCCGTATTTTTTACAAACCTACGGTAAATGCCATCCTGTTGAAGCAATGTTTCATGTGTCCCCTGTTGGATAACATGCCCGTTATCCAGAACGATAATTTGGTCGGCATCCTTGATTGTGGAAAGCCGGTGGGCAATGATAATCAGCGTTTTGCCACATGTTAGTTCGTTGATAGCTGTCAATAATGCGTGCTGGTTTTCAGGATCAACACTGGATGTGGCCTCATCCAAAATGATAATAGGAGCATCCTTTAAGATTGCTCTAGCAATAGAAATACGTTGCTTTTCACCACCAGATAGTGTTGAACCACCTTCACCAATAATTGTCTGATATCCATTTGGTAATTTTTCGATAAATTCATGGCAGCATGCTCGACGTGCCGCTTCAACAACTTCTTCATGCGTGACAGTAGGTTTCCCAAATTTTATATTGTTTTCTATAGTATCGTGAAACAGGTACACCTTCTGAAACACGATGCTCATCAGTTTCATCAATTCCTCAAACTCTATTTCTTTGATATTTTTGCCACCAATCATAATTTCGCCTTGCTGCACATCCCAAAATCTTGTAATCAAATTACATAGAGTCGTTTTTCCAGAGCCAGACGGTCCTACAATAGCCGTTACTCGATGTTCTGGGATTTTTAATGTGACATTTTGAATGATGGGACGATTTTCATAGCCAAAGGATATATTATGAAGTTCAATATTATAATTCTGTATTTTATCTATGGTGTCATTACCTGACATCTCCGGAATTTCCAATACGGACTCAACTTGACTAAGAGCAGTATCTACAATTCGTAGCAGAGCAATATTGAGGCAAGTCCATCCATCTGTGAGTAAACAAGAAAAGCCGCAAAAAGGAACATAACACAAATAGGAAATGTCATTTCTTGTCTTACATAGAGCAATGCGGCAATCAATACTACTCCACAGCTCGCCAGTCGAAATATGTATCTGTAAAAGCTGATTGGCCAGACCGCTGTATTTTCCAGACGAATGTCTGCTTTCCTGTTTTTTATGGAATGCTTCTTTTACTCTGTTCAAACCATCCCGCCCTGTTCCAAAAAGGCGCATAACCATATTGCCCTGTATAAATTCCAACGTTTTCTCTGTCATTTCTTCCTGAGCCTGAAAACGTACTGGCATTACTTTTTGCGTTTTCTTGAACGACACGGAGCAAAAAGAATTCCGATTCCAAGGCCCGCTAATGTAATAAGCCCTATTCTCCAGTTAAAAAGAAGCAATACTAAAGTACAAACTGCAGCATAAATCAGGCTGCCCAAAATGTTTTCTACAACAGACATTGCTGAGGATTCCAAAGCATTCATATCTGTAGTCATTGCCATCTGGATTTCACCGAGGTTCTTTTCGCTGAAATAACCCATCGGCACTCTTTTAATTTTTCACCAGCCTCCAAACGCTTTTCGTAAAAGACATCGTAGCTGGAACCAGATATATGTTCAGTTATCTGATACTTACAAATAATCTTACCTGTAAGGCCCACAAGTAAAATCGCAGCAGCAACTCCAATTTTCTGTTGGGCAAGGGTATTGATAGAAAAAGAAATATAAAGTATGGCAAATAAGTCCATTGCGGAAAAGAAGGAGTGCAATAGGCTGATGATAATTCCTATTGTAACTTTGTGGCGATATTTGCCCGCCATAGTCAAAATTCGTTTCATGGTTTCAAGCATTGCACTCACCTCTTTTCCGCTCTGAAGTTAATATTGTCTCGTTCCACAGCCGCTTATAAAGAGCACAATTCTTTAATAATTCGCTTTTGTGTTCCTTCAGCTACAATCTTTCCTTGATCTACAACAACAATCTTATCTGAATTTTCAATCGTTTCCAGACGATGGGCAACTACAATAAGAGTTTTGTCTTTTTACCAACTCATTTATAGCTTCTTCAATATACACCTCATTTTCTGGGTCGGCATAGGCACTTGCCTCATCCAGAATTACAACATCTGCTGGCTTTAATATTGCGCGGGCTATCGTGATGCGTTGTCTTTCTCCGCCAGAGAGCTTTCCTCCTGCATCTCCGACCAAAGTATCGTATCCATATTCCATTTTGCGGATAAACTCATCACATCTGGCCGCTTTTTGCTGCGGCAAGGACTTCCTCATCGGTAGCACAAGGGTTTCCCATTCGGATGTTTTCCTTGATACTAATATTGAAAAGGAAGTTATCCTGTGACACAAAACTAATATGTTTCATTAACTGGCTTGTTGGAATATTGCGAATATCTTGGCATCCATAAATGATATGACCGCTTGTTACATCCCAAAAGCCCGCCATCAATTTTGTTATGGTTGACTTACCTGAACCAGATGGCCCTACTATGGCCGTTTTTCCACCCGGCACAGGGGAAAAAGGTTATATCATGCAGCACTTCTTTTTTATCATAACCGAATGAAACATGCTCAAAATGAAAGCCATCATCTGTTAGCAAAACTTCTTTTGATGGCCGAACCAGTTCTTGTTCATCAAGAAAATTTCCTACTTGCCGGATACTGGCATCAACAACAGCAAAATTATCAGCATAATACGTTGCTTGAATCAGCGGACCGGCAATTCCAAGGGATAAAATAAGGCATGTAATATAAATAGAAAAACTGATACTTCCTTGCATAAGAAGATACGCTCCCAACGGGAATACCTCCCACAAGGGTAGCAGGAATTACCGTTAAACCAAGTGCTGAATATAGCCAGGTATTTTTCCACCAATCCAATGTCGTATCATGGTAATTCTTCACAGCATCAGAAAATTTTTGGAATGATTTCCCTGTTTGGCTGAAAGTCTTGATTACTTCAATTCCATTGACATACTCAACCAAAGAGCTGTCCATGTTGCCACTGGCTTCAATATATCTATCAGATCTATTCTTATAGTCTTTCATTTGTCCCATTAAGAGTAAAAAGCCAATAGGAATCACAATCATACAGGCCAGTGCCATACGCCAGTCCAAAATGAAAAGTAAAATAATAATACAAAGCGGTGTGAAAACATTTGCTGTAATCTCTGGCAACATGTGAGCTAAGGGCTGTTCCAATTTGTCAACAGTATCTACAACCATCGCTTTCAACTTACCTGATGGGGTATCAACCATAATTCCCATAGGAACACGCATCATTTTCTCAGCCAGTTTGCATCGAATATTGCCTAAGATATGATAAGCTGCCCTGTGAGCTTTCAAAGAGGAAACCGTATTAAACAACATTTTAAGAGTCTCGCCTAACACAGCAATTCCCACATAGCAAACGATACGTTCTGCCGTTAAAGTGTTTTGGATCAATCCCGACAAAATTCCTGCGAGCGCAAAAATAGGGTGCCATTCCACACAATACCCCAATTACAGCCAATAGAATAGCTACCAACATTTTTGCCTTTTACATCCGCTTGTAAAAGAATAAATCCAATACAAACTACCCTTTACTTTCACAGTCCATCCCTCCTATATAAGCTAATGATTTTGGTTAGCATTAACTAACCCATAAAACAGAAAATTTTAGGACGATAACGCCCTAAAATTCAGTGCAGTCATTTATTATGTAATTTTCAAAAAAGCCAAGGACTTCTTGCATACCAGGGTAAAGCATTTTACCGATGAAGTCCAAATGCTTCAATGCCTGTTCTCTTGTATATTCATGTTTAATTGTTTCACAAAGAGCGGTGACAAATGTGGTACACAATATATGAAGTTCATTATCTGTTACTGTTTTATGGGGAAGTCCTCGCTTTTCAAGTACACCAAACAAATCAATAACTCCTTGCATTTCGATTTCCACAAGACGCTCCTGAAAAAAGATTCATAAGGTGTACCCTTTGAACAAACAAGTAATAATCGAAAACATCATAATTGTCATACATGAAGTTAATAGATTCCCTGTTTTTTTTCCGTTCTGAACTCGTTGAAATCTTTGAGGAAATCATCGTCACTAAGTCGAGAATACGTTTCTTCCATAGAAACATCGCACATCTTCAAAAAGTCACTCGTGACTGGTTCTACCATTGCAGTAAACATAGCCTCTTTGCTTGAAAATGGCGATATATCCCCGCGGCAGTAATTCCTGCTCGTCTTGCGATATTTTGCATAGACGCTTTCTCATATCCATGCTCCAAAAATTCCTGCTTAATACATGGGGAGCAATTTATTATGTGTATCTGTCTTATCTCTCGGCATATAAAAACCTTCCCGTAAAGTTAACTTGATTAGCTTACGCCATTCACTATACCACATAGGAAATAAAAATGCAAGAGAAAAGTGTTAGTTTAGGCTTGCCGTTTTTCTGCTGCTGCTTGTTTACAAGAAAAATTCATCCAATCTAATTTTTTCTTCACCTGCGCCTTCAACATGTTCATCAGCCCCAACAGCACATGGATCATAGACATTAAGTTCTTCGGTTCGAGCCTGTATCTACAGCTTTGCCCGGAAAAATATTTGCACATTGTGGAAAGCGTCATTGACGGAGCTATCTAATTAAAAGATGCGGATGATGAGAAGGAGGATGCCCGAAAGGGCAAAAATACGGGGTGCGAGAAACCGGCAATGCAAACTTGTACAAGTTTGCTTATTTTCGCAGATTTGCCGTACCCGGCAAACCTGCGAAAATCGCTTGTTGGTGACATGTCCCCAAACCCCTGAGATCGTCCCCTGCGGTGACGGCTGCGCGTTCCTTCGGAACGCTAAAAACCCAAAGCAACATAAGACTTATTGCCGGGATTTTTGCTTGTCTTTCTGCTGCTCCTGGGAAGAAGGAACGTCCAGCAGATAATCCACATTGGCCTTGATATTGTGAAGCTCCTTTTATATCAGACCGGGCCTGCTTATAGGCAGCATAGGCTTTCCGTTTCTGTTCCAGCAGACCAGCGTATTCCTCCCGAAGCGATTTGACGGAGGGCAAGTTTCGTAAAATTCCCATGCTGTCAAAATATTTCTTCGCCGCCTGGTGCAACAGAATGTCCGCCTCATGCTCTGACCGGAATTTCTTACTGTAACCGGCCTTGCGGTATTCCACATAGACCGCCCGCGTCTTTGCATAGCTCACGATCTGCTTCTGCAATTCTCCGTTGGCAGTCATCCGCGATTCCAGTTCCTTGATCTGTTCTGACAGCGTATTAAAGCTGACGGTAACCGCCGCAGCTTTTTTCCTGCAAATCTTCATAGCTCATATCGCCATGCTCTTTCAGGTAGATCACCGCTTGGGAGAGCTGTTTTTAAGTTAAACACCTTGCCCAGCGTTCATAGCCCGGCCCCTTGCCGGCCCGGACCGCCGCCTCAATATCCACCAGCAGCCCAACCTTTGGAGCCGGCTTTTGGGAGAAAGTACGGCGGGACTTTACCGTGCGGGTGCCCTCAATCCGTTCCCCCGTATGGCCTGCTCGGTATAGTCGCCTTTCAGCGTATTGCACCGGGTATGTTTTGCTGCCCCGGCACCCGGAGCCGGAGGTTCTACGTTCCCGGTTGACTTCAATTCCGGCTGCCTCCAGCTTTTTCAGAAATTCCTCAAAGTCCTTCGGCTTTTTCTTCCAGAGCCGCGTCGATTGCCCGGCGTAGCTGCTCCCTGGAAGGAGGGCTGCTTCGTATTTCCCAGCCATAAAGCCATAGTGATCCCTGCTGGGTTTTGGATTTTCCACGATAGACAGACCATGCTCCAGACACAGCTTGTCATTCATGCGCCGGATCGCCCAGGTAGAGCCCCCAGAAGTTGCGGAATTTCCGGGTGCAGTCAAGGGCGGTGGAATTGATAATGATGTGATTATGAACATGGTGCTTATCCACATGGGTACATACCACAAAGGCATGATTGCCCTTTGTCAGCTTCAGCGCAAGCTCACGCCCGATTTGGTTCGCTTCTTCCGGTGTGGCCTCGCCTGGCTTGGAAGGCTTGCCGAGGTGGTAGGCGATCACATCATCCGCGCCCCGGTCCCGTCCGGTCAGGTTCAAATACTGCTGCTTGAAAGCAGAAACTCCGCATCTGCGATCCGGCTATCACACGCATAACCATAAATGAATTTTCCAAAAATCCGTTTTCTGCGGATTCTCCACATAGTCAATGATGTCCGCAATAGCCGTAGACACATCCCGGCCTTTCCCTATATGCAGCGGCATCAGCCGTGTAGTCGCCATGCCATCACCCCCTTAATTCAATTCTACCCGGTTATCGTTCCTGGCCCTTGTGTTGCTTTTGGTTTTTCTGCTCTGACCTGCTGCCCGGCATTTTTTATTCAGGCTGTCACGGACAGAAGGCTTTTTCTCCTGGGCCAGTGCATACTCCCTCCGTGCCTGGGTAAGAAATAAATCTGTAAGTCCGGGGTGGCTGCGGTCCACCACAAAGTAAACATTCCGGTCATAGCCGAAGCCGTCCGGTTCTCATAAACAGGAATGATTTTCGTCCAGGCTTTGTTATCACGGGAAATGCGCCCGTCCCAATCCTTCTGCCGGACCGTGTTTGTGCACATAAACATCCGGTCATAGCCGAACTGTTCCACGACCTGATGTACTGCCTCCGTGCTGAGACAATTATCCCGGTAATGATCGGCAATGGCCTGTTCGATTGCCTCCTTGCAGGCGATATTTGCCTTATAGGAAGCGCGGTATTGTTCCAGCTCTCCATGCTCATGTGCATAGGAAGCCGGATAAATATA
>VOFC01003036.1_pt1 | contig 37403 bp, 55 predicted proteins | sample 5384161 | NCBI WGS metagenome assembly VOFC01 (sample SAMN12384722, study PRJNA508395) | human gut metagenome | isolation source: healthy gut B | host: Homo sapiens | reverse complement strand
AAAGATTTTTTCCTTTTCAGCCTTACAAGCTTCCCACAAGATATCTAATTCTTCTACAGTATACTGGGCAAATTCCTTTTGTCTAGCATTATTTTTGCTTCCATGGCGCGAAATCTGTCGACAAACTTCTGCACAGAACGGTTCAGCGCCTGCTCCGGGTCTACTTTGGCAAAGCGGGCCAAATTCACCGCTGAAAACAGCAAATCGCCAATTTCTTCCTCCACGTCGCCGTCACCGGCCAACGCGGCGTCGATTTCTGCCAGTTCTTCACCGATTTTGGCCTTAGGCCCTTCTATGCTGTCCCAATCGAAGCCTACCCGATGGGCTTTCTGCTGCACCTTTTCCCGCTTTCATCAGCGCTGGCAGCGTGGGCGGCAGCTTGCTCATAATGCTCTGCGCTTCGGGCTGTCCGGCCATTTTCCTGCTTTTTAATCTCTTCCCAGTTGGTCAGCACCGTTTCCGCATCATCAGCTTTCACATCGGCAAAAATATGGGGATGGCGGCGAATCATCTTCGCTGTGATAGCCTCCACCACATCCTGCAAATTAAAAGCGCCCTCCTGTTCAGCCAATTTGGCATGAAAATACCACCTGCAGCAGCACGTCGCCCAACTCCTCTTTGAGATGGTCCATATCGTGACTGTCGATAGCTTCAATGACCTCATGGGCTTCCTCCAGCAAATTTTTCCGCAAAGATTCATGGGTTTGCCCTTTGTCCCACGGACAGCCATGGTCTCCTAACAGTGTATTCATCACGTCGGTTAAAGGTTTCACTGTATCGTCCATTTTACTCCCTCACTAACTTTAGTTTTAACAACAACGCTGCCAGTTTATTCCCCACTTTCGGCAGTTTGCGAATAATTTCCAGACTGACGCCGCCAATGGCCAGCAGCACCACAAAATAAGCGCAGCCGCCAATCACGATAGAAACCAGCGTAGCCAGTCCATTGCTGCCCAACAGTGCAAACAGCCCATAATAACTGCCCAATACCAAAACAGCCATCGCTGCCACACTGATAACAGGCTTTATAATATGGTAGCGCAGGCTGAGCCAGCTCCAACCAATACGGCGGGATACCTGAAAATATTGTTGGCCGCCGCTACCGCAAACCCAACCACGCTGCCCAAGGCCGCGCCGCGAACGCCCATTGCAGGCATGGCGGTACAGGTATAGGTGATAACAATTTTAATGGCCGCGCCCAACAACAAGCTGTACATAGGCACCATAGCCTTGCCCATACCCTGCAGCGTACCGGCGCTGATTTGATACAAGCCTACCACCAGCACAACAGCCGCCGACCACAGCATGGCCACTCCAGCCCCCGGCTTATCGTACAACAATGCCATAATGGGCCGGGCTAAAGTCATCAAGCCTACAGTGGCTGGCAATACAATCAAACGGCCAATTGCATAGCGTTGGAAAAATTAACCGTCACATTTTCTTTTTTTGCCCCATGGCCAAGGCGTCAGAAATATTGGGCACCAGACTGGCTGCAATGGCAGTGGTCAGCATAAAGGGCAAATTGATAATGGGCTGCACGCAAGTGGACAAATATTGACCTCAATCAAGGCAGCGTCTTTGCTCAAACCGCTGGCCATCCACCGCGGCAGCAGCAAAACCGAATCGATACTTTGCATAATGGGCAGCACCAAACTACCAATGGAAATGGGAATGGCTAAGGCCAAAACTTTGCCGAGAATTTGGCAATTGCCAATGGCGTCTTCTTCTGCGCTCTGCCGCTTTACGCCATGTTTGCGCCGGTAAAACAAAAAACAGTTAAAATCAGCAAGAACGCAACGCAGCTTCCCACCGAAGCGCCGGAGCTGGCGCCGGCAGCCACCACCGTATCGCCGTAAGGCAGCAGTACAAACAGCGCGGCAATAATCACGCCCACCCGCACAAACTGCTCGGTAATTTGGGACAGCGCAGTCGGCACCATCTGCTGCAAACCTTGAAAATAGCCGCGAAACACCGCCTGCATACAGGTGAAAATCATTGCCGGCGCAATGGCCCGCAAGCTCAAAGCCGTGCGTTCCTCATGCAGCACATGAACCGCCAGCCAATCGGCGTTGATAAAAATAAACCCGGCCACACAAATTCCCACAACCGACAGCAGCAGCAAAGAAAGCTTTAAAATCCGCATACTCATGCCCGATTTGCCCTGCTCCCTCATATTCCGCCACCAGTTTGAAATGGCCAGCGGAATCCCCGCTGTGGACAGCGCCAGCAACAGGTTGTACACCGGATAGACCAGACTGTAAATTGCGCCGCACTCATCGCTGGCAATACGGGCAAAGGGAATGCGGTACAACGCGCCCAGACACTTGGCCAGAATTCCGGCTACGCTGAGCACCACCGCACCTTTCACAAAGGATTTTCCAGACACAATACTCGCTCCTCTTTTTCCGCAGCGCCCGAAAACGCCGCATGGTATTTACATTTTGGATGCTTCTACCTATGTAATATTAGCGTAATTGCTTTGTAAAAAGCAATCTTTTTTTTTGTTTTGTTGTCTTTCGGTTTTTCATTTGCTGCCTATTGTGCCTATTGATTTTTTCTTCTTGCTATTCTTTGGATTTTTACAGTTCGTTTTTATATACTGCCCATCGGTTCTTTTTATTTGCTACCTTTCGCCTATCCCTCCGTGGCTCTGGACAGTTCCTTGCTTGTGCAGCTTTGCTGAACTAACGTTCATCACGCTTTGCACAAGCTGCGTCACAGTCCATCCCAAGTCGGAATTATGGCGAAGGTAGCGGGTGGCGAACCCCATAAAAGGGCAGAGAGTGCTTTATTCCCTGTTGCATTCTGCCCGGCAGACACGTTGTAGGGGGATGCTGCCACTAGCGCGTTTGAAGCACGTTTTTTTTGTGCGAATGCGCTGAAAGCTGTCCGCTGGCCGCAGGCCAGATTGTTTGTCAAAATTTGAGCGAAGATACGCAGGAGAATTTTTAAACGCATAAGACGGTAGTGAGTGTCCTGATTTTCCTATATTCTATCCGTCAAACACGTTGTAACAGCTGCCTACAGCTTTCCTGCGGGGTATCTTCCGGACAACGTGCAAAAAAATTAGGGGCACTCTCTGCCCTTTTATGGGTTTTCGCCACCCCGCTACCTTCGCCAAAATTCCGACTTGGGGCGGATAGCGCTGTAGGCTGTGCAAAGCGTGACGGACAGCGTAGCTAGTCCGGCAAAGCTGCACAGACAAAAGCGATGTCCGAAGCCACGGAGGGATAGGCGAAGTGTAGCAAATAAAATCGAAGGGTAGCAAATAAATATACTTAGTTCAAGAAACAACTAAGATATAACAATTATATTAATAACTCCAATTTATACGTAAAATAATTATATTTACACAATTTTATTTATTTGTTATGATTAGATTATAGTTTTATCAAATATTGAAGGGAGACATGTATTTATGATGAAAATGAACAAAAAAGCAGTTGCTGCCATCACTGTGCTGATGATGCTGGCACTGTGCCTGACCGGCTGCGGCGGCGGGGGACGCCAACAAGGATGCTGGCAATGATGCACAGCAGAGCGCTGCTACCACAAACCTGGTATTTGCTTCCGGCGGTACCTCCGGTACCTACTATCCTGTAGCCGGTGCTATCGCACAGGTATGGGAAAACAATGGAAAGGTGTTAGCGTAAACGTACAGGCTACCGGCGCTTCCGCAGAAAACCTGAACCTGGTAAACCAGGGCGATGCTGAAAATCGCAATCGTGCAAAATGACGTTATGTACTATGCCAACACTGCTACAGAAGGCTTCTCCAACGCAGCTCCAAATGAAGGCTTTTTAACCTTAGGCACTGTTTATCCAGAAGTTTGCCAGTTGGTTGTTGACGCCAACGCCGGTATCGAAAACCGTTGCCGACTTAAAAGGCAAATCCGTATCCATCGGCGCATTCGGCAGCGGTGTAGAATCCAACGCCAAACAGATTTTTGGCTGCCGCTGGTCTGAGCACCGATGATATTAAAGTAGAAAATCTGGACTTTGCTGAATCCGCAAGTGCAATTAAGGATAAAGCTATCGTAGCCGCTTTCATCACAGCCGGCGCTCCAACCACCGCCGTTACCGAACTGGCTACCACCAATGACATTAAAGTATTGTCTTTGGATCAAGCTACCATCGACGCTCTGTGCGACCAGTACAGCTATTACACCCCATATACCATCGCTGCCGATGTTTATGGCGCTGACGAAGACACCCAGACCGTTGCTGTAAAAGCTACCATCATTGTAAAAAGCTGATTTGGACGAAGAATTGGTTTACAACCTGACCAAAGGTCTGTTTGAAAATCTGGACGCTGTTGCCGCTGCCCATGCAAAAGGGAATGAAATGAGCTTGAAGGCGCTGTAGAAGGTGTATCCGTACCGTTACACCCAGGCGCTGCTAAATACTTTGAAGAAAAAGGCGTATCTGCTGAATAAAGATTCAGCAATTTCCATACAGGAAAATGAAAACCAAGGTTGATAAAAACTATGCCGCAACCACAGTTTTTGTGGTTGCGGTTATTTTAGCAATGACCATTCTTTCCTGTAAACCTTTGTTTACAGCTCCGGTACAATGGCTGGTCATGACCAATGCAGACACCAATGAACTCTATTTTGAAGCGCCCCTAGAAGCTGACGGCGTATTTTCTGTATCCTACATCCATTCGGTCAACAAAACCAATGTGGAAGAATATTATCGCCTGGAGGACGGCCAGTTATACTTGTTTAAAGCCCGCTACCGCTCTTTTGGAGCCGGTGTGGCTACAGAACTGGCGCCTGGCCAAACGCTGCGCTATGAAGACGGCTATATGGTCATTGAAAATATTCATTATGAACTACCTTCTTTAGTTTACAAGGTGGGTACTGTCAGCGATATGCTTATACATATTGGACAGCAAACCTGGCACATGAAAGAATTGGCACCTTCTTTAACCAGTGTCCGGTTCACTGTACAACTAAAAATAATCTCACAGAAAGGAGTCTTCTTATGGAAGAAATCAAAGAAAAAGGTCTTCACAGCGAGGAACCTGAAACTGTACAGAGTCCCGAGCCTGAAGAAGATTTGGAACATATCTCCGCCGAAGAAGTCAACGAAATTATGGCCAAGTAGACCGAGAATCGGCCACCCGTATTTTTTTTCCGGCAATAAGGCGTTACTAATCAAAGGGGTTGCTTATCGCGTTTACCCTTTTGCGGTATCCATCAATACTTTTATCCGTTTAAATGCCCAGGTGCATCGTTCTGTATTTATCGCCTGTATTTTATTTTTGGCCTATCTGCTCTATCCAGCCAGAAAAAAATGCGCCGAAAAACACCAACAAAGTTCCCTGGTACGATTTGTTGCTGGCGGTGGCCAGTTCCGCCTCGTTCTTATATATGGCGCTGAATTACAAACAATTAGTCAGTCAGGCTGGCTCTTTACACACAAACGGACGTAGCCATTGCCATTATCGCCATTCTGTTGCTGATGGAAGCCTGCCGCCGTGTGGTAGGTTTGCCTATTTTGATTGTGGTCAGTTGCTTTATCGCCTACGCTTATTTTTGGCGCTTATATCCCCGGCTACTTTAGTCACCGTGGATTTACCGTGCAGCGTATTGCAACCCATTTATATTTTTTTACAACAGAGGGCGTTATCGGTACACCGCTGGCCGTTTGTTCCACCTTCATCTTTTTGTTCATCCTGTTCGGCGCTTTCCTGGAACGCACCGGCATCGGCCAGTTCTTTATTGACATTGCCAACAGCCTGGCTGGGAAAGCCACCGGCGGTCCGGCTAAAGTTGCCGTTATCGCCAGCGCCTTACAGGGCACCATCACCGGCAGCTCTGTGGCTAACACTGTAAGCTCCGGCAGCTTTACCATTCCTATGATGAAAAGATGGGCTACCGGCCGGAATTTGCTGCTGCTGTAGAAGCTGCTGCCTCCACCGGTGGACAAATTATGCCGCCGATTATGGGCGCCGCCGCTTTCCTGATGTCGGAAATGACAGGCATTCCTTACTCCAACATTATCATTGCCGCTATCATTCCAGCGTTTCTGTATTTCACCGGCATTATGATTATGGTGCATTTAGAAGCAAAGCGGTACGGCTTAAAAGGTTTACCGGCAGAAGAAATTCCTAATTTCTTTAAATTGATGCTGGGCTACTGGTATCTGCTCATTCCACTGGTAGTGCTGGTTACCATGATGATGACCGGCTATACGCCAGCCCGCGCTGCCCTGGTAGCCATTGTGCTGGCCGTCGTTGTCAGCATGTTCCGCAAGGAAACCCGTATGAATTTTCATACCTTCCTGGGCGCTCTGGAAGCCGGCGCCCGCAATATCATCGGCGTTGGCGTAGCCTGTGCCGTGGCTGGTATGATTGTTGGTACCGTTACCTTAACCGGTATCGGTCTGAAACTGGCAAACGGTTTGTTGTCCTTATCGGGCGGCAACATTTTGCTGGCTCTGTTCTTCACCATGATTGCTTCTATCGTATTGGGCATGGGCGTTCCCACCACCGCCAACTACGTGATTATGGCAACCATTACAGCGCCAATCGTTTTGCAGTTGGGCGTCGATTTATTGCCTGCCCACATGTTTGTATTCTATTTTGGGATTGTTGCCGACATTACGCCGCCAGTAGCGCTGGCAGCCTACGCAGGCTCGGCCATAGCCCGCAGCAATCCGTTAAAAACGGGGGTACAGGCCACCAAACTGGCCATTGCCGCCTTTATCATTCCCTATATCTTTGCGCTGAACCCATCCCTGTTGCTGCTGGGCTCGGAACCGTTGGATATTATCCTGGTTACCATCACCGCTTTGATTGGCATGACCGGCGTGGCCGCAGCCACAGAAGGCTATCTGTTCGCCAAGATGAATCCTATTGTGCGTATCATCTCGCTGGTGGGCGGCTTGATGCTGATTGTGCCCGGTTTACAAAAACCGATATTGGCGGTCTGGCGCTGGTTATCTGCGCCGCAGCCATTCAGAAAATTGCCAGCAAAAAGCAGGCAGAAACAAATTAAACGTTCGCTTATTCCGCACCAAAGGACTGTTGCCAAAGGGCAGCAGTCCTTTTTTCTGCGTTGCTGTTTCTTTCACAGTCTGTTCTGTACGTCGGAAACAGCGTTTTCTAATCACCTGCCGTCCAAAAACTTGCCAAACTGCCCCTTCCAATTCTATCCCACTTATTATAAAATAAAAGAGAAAGACTATCATTGCAGGAGGGTTTTTGTGAAGCAATCATCAACTACCGCCATCACCAGAGAAAAATCTGGCGCAGGCCTTTTGGACGCTGTATCAGAAGAAACCAATTGAACAAATTCGCATTCATGAAATTACCGATTTGGCCGGCTATAACCGCGCCACCTTTTATCAATATTTCCAGGATATCTACGACGTGCTGGATTATCTGGAGCAAGAGCTGCTGGAGTATGTGCGTGACTATGCCCTCCGCAATCTGAACTCCCCTTCGCTGGAAGTGATTGTGCAGAATTTTACCGAATTGTACCGCACCCGGGGCGAAGAACTCAGCTTACTATTAAGCGAACAGGGCGATCCCCGTTTTTCCGATAAATTGAAAGCCTCTCTTGCTCCGATATGGGCACAGGTGCTGGATTTGCCCCAGCGGGAAGAATCTCAGTATATTATCGAATTTACCATGTCGGCGCTGCTCTCCACCACGGCCCTTTGGTATAAACAAAACTGTCAGTTGCCGCCGCAGAAGCTGGTACAATTAATCCATCCGTTAATTTCCCAGGGCATTTTGCCGGTAGTGCGCGCTATGGAGCTGCAAAACAAATGAGTCCTTTGGCTTGTTAAGAAGGCCCGCGCCCTTTGCCCTTTTCCGGCCAATAAAATATTTTCCGAATGTCTGAAAAATATTCAAATTTTGCATTGCATCACCCCATATTTAGCGATATAATATATTAATTATCAATCGAAAAATAACAAGAAAAGGAGATTTGACAGTGGCTTATTATTTTAACGAACCATCCCACACCTTTGGCGAATACCTGTTAGTTCCAGGGTATTCTTCTTCTGAATGTATTCCTTCCCGTGTTTCTCTGAAAACACCGCTGGTAAAATTTAAAAAAGGGGAAGAACCGGCAATTTCCATGAACATTCCCATGGTATCCGCCATCATGCAGTCCGTATCCGACGACCGCATGGCGATCGCGCTGGCGAAAGAAGGCGGCGTGTCCTTCATCTATGGCTCCCAGTCCATCGAAAGCGAAGCAGCCATGGTAAGCCGGGTAAAAATTACAAAGCCGGCTTTGTCAGCAGTGATTCCAACATCAAACCAAACGACACCTTAGCCGATGTGTTGGCTTTAAAAGAAAAAAACCGGACACTCCACCATGGCTGTCACCGAAGACGGTACCGGCAACGGAAAATTATTGGGTATCGTAACCAGCCGTGACTATCGGGTAAGCCGCATGTCCTTAGATACCAAAGTATCCGAATTTATGACGCCTTTTGACCGGTTAATCTGCGGCGGCGAAACCACCACCCCTTGAAGGAAGCCAACGACATCATCTGGGAACACAAATGGAACGCGCTGCCTCTGGTTGACGCCAACCAGCATCTGCTGTATATCGTGTTCCGTAAGGACTATGATTCCCGTAAGGAAAACCCGCTGGAATTGCTGGACGAAAATAAGAGCTACATGGTAGGCGCCGGCGTGAACACCCGCGACTATGAAGAACGGATTCCTGCTCTGGTAGAAGCCGGTGCCGACGTGCTGTGCATCGACTCCTCCGAAGGCTTCTCCGAATGGCAGAGCCGTACTATCCAATGGGTGCGGGAAAAATATGGTGACCGCGTAAAAATTGGCGCAGGCAATGTGGTAGACAAAGAAGGATTCCTGTTCCTGGCACAGGCTGGCGCAGACTTTATCAAAGTTGGTATCGGCGGCGGCTCCATCTGCATTACCCGCGAAACCAAAGGCATTGGCCGTGGACAGGCTACCGCAGTGATCGAAGTAGCCAAAGCCCGCGACGAATATTATCAGACAACTGGCATTTACATTCCTATCTGCTCTGACGGCGGTATTGTACACGATTATCACATTACCTTAGCGCGCTGGCCATGGGCGCAGATTTTGTCATGCTGGGCCGGTATTTCTCCCGGTTTGATGAAAGTCCCACCAACAAGGTCATCATCAACGGCAGCTACATGAAGGAATACTGGGGCGAGGGTTCCAACCGGGCCCGCAACTGGCAGCGCTATGATTTGGGCGGCGCATCCAAGCTCTCCTTCGAGGAAGGTGGTCGACTCCTATGTGCCATACGCCGGCAGCTTAAAAGACAACGTAGGCGTGACATTGGCCAAAGTGCGTTCTACCATGTGCAACTGCGGCGCTATGACCATTCCCGAATTGCAGAAAAATGCCCGCCTGACCTTAGTATCGGCAACCAGCATTGTAGAAGGCGGCTCCCACGACGTTGTGGTGAAAAACAACAACATGAACGTCACAGAACGGTAAACACAACCTGTTTGAAAAAATCGAAAAAATAAAAAATTGCCCTTCCGGCGCTTTGTCCGGGAGGGCTTTTCATTTCCTGGCAAACCTGCTATAATAGATTGGTCATTGCGCAAATTTTTCTGCACAATGGCAGTTTTTCTGGAAAGAAGGTGCTTCTATGGACTTTGAATTTGTCATTTTAGATACCATTGCCAAGCTCCATAACGAATTTTTAGATACATTCCTGCCAATCATTACATCTTTCGGCAATGCCGGCATCGGCTGGATTGTGCTTTCCCTGCTTCTGCTCTGCATTCCTAAGTATCGCAAAGCAGGGCTCACCATGGCGTTGGCCTTACTTTTTCTGCCTGCTTATCGGCAATCTTACCTTAAAACCGCTGGTGGCCCGTATGCGGCCCTATAGCTATTTTCCCGATATGACGCTCTTAATTCCGCCGCAAAAAGGATTTCTCTTTTTTCCATCGGGGCATACCTTTGCCTCTTTTGCCGCAGCGACTGCGTTGTTTCTGCATCATAAAAAGGAGGGCGCAGCCGCTTATATTTTGGCTGTGATCATCGCTTTTTCCCCGACTCTATCTCTATGTCCATTTTCCCAGCGATGTGCTGGCAGGATTGATTTTAGGCGTAGCCAGCGGCTGGACAGCCTATAAGCTGGTGGACTGGTATCAGCAAAAATACCAGCCCAAGTGGCTGTTATCGTAAAAACTTTTTTCTGAATGGGGACATCTATCATGAACGGTTTACAAAAAATCGCTGGCCATCGGCTATGTGCTGGCCATCAGCGGCGGTATTTTCTGGGCGGTAGGCGGCGCCTGCGGCCAATATCTATTTCAGCATAACAGCATGACCTCCAACTGGCTGGTGCCAATTCGGCTCAGCACCGCCGGATGTATCTTGCTGGCCTTTTTCTTTGTTGCGGCGGCAAAATATTTGGCTGGTTTGGCAAAACAAACAGAACGTGTTTGATATTTTACTGTTTGGCCTGCTAGGCTCGGCGCTGTGCCAATATGCCTACTACACCTCCATTCAATATTCCAACGTGGCGTTGGCTACAGTGCTAAACACATGTCTCCAGCCATGATTTTACTTTACACTGTCTGCAAAGAAAAACGGCTGCCCCCATCTCTATGAAACGCTGTGCGTACTGCTGGTCATCGCCGGCGCTTTCACCTGCGCCACCCATTTGCATCCCCAGTCGCTGGCGGTTACGCCGCAGGCTCTTCTCTGGGGCTGATTAGTGCCGCTGCCTTTGCCATTTACACCATGCAGCCCCAGCGGCTCATGCAGCAGTTCGATTTGCTGGTGGTAATCGGCTGGGGCATGCTGATTGGCGGCGGCGCTCTGCTGCTGCTCTTTTCGTCCCTGAATATCACCGTGATAGTCAACAGCACCTTATTTTTGAATATGAGCGTCGTCATTTTCTTCGGCACTGTATGTTCCTTTTTGCTTCTATCAAGCCGGCGTATCCATTGTCGGCAGTATCACCGGCAGTATTTTGTCATCGGTGGAGCCTGTCGCTTCCATGATTCTGTCCGTGCTGTTTTTGCATGTGCCGCTGACTGCTCTAGATTTTCTCGGTTTTCTGCTCATTTTGGCCACCATTCCCATCATTGCATTGGGCAATGGCAGGCGGCAGCACCAACAAACTACGCAAAGCCCATAACACAGCAAAACGCACGGCAGCAATTGATCAGCCGTGCGTTTTTGATACCTTTTAAAAACGAATGATTTTTGGTTCTTCTGTAAACGAAGAAATGGTTGCTACGCCATCCTTTAAATAAAATACCTGGGTATTGCCATCATCGGCCTGATACAGCTTTTGCAAGCTGGGATAGGCATCTAACATGCTCTGACGGGCTTCCAACCGGTCATCTTCCACCGCCGTAGCCTGCACGCGAATCCATTTGCCGCCATGCATCCCGCACAATTCCACTTTCGGATTGGCTAATATCTGCTTCGATACTTCTTTTTTTACTTTTTCCTGTCTGGATATAAAGTTTCCTCAAATAAATGAATGGTGCCAAAAGGCCGCACATGGGCTGACCATCTTCTGTTGTTGCCAGATAATAAGTTCCGCATTTTTTCAAAAAGTCGTGTATTTCCTGCATCCTGTTTACTCCTCTCCCTGCGTTATACTGTTTATTTCCTGCAGGCAGCAAAAAATTCCTGCCTTACAGAATGCCTTGCCTTTGCAAAAAAGCGCCAATGTATCGGTTCACCTGCTGGGGCTGGTCGGCGTTGGCGTTATGGCCCGCATTGGCAACAATCTGTAACGGATAGCCGCTGTGCTGCGCCCAAAGCTGGTTATAATAGGCCACTTTTGCCAATCCGGTCTTTGTCGCCATCCAGCAAAAGCACCGGACATTGAACTGCACTGGCTGTTGTCTGGTAAAGACATCTTTGTAAGCTGCTTCAATCTGCTGGCAAATCTGCTCCTTGCTGGAGGTGGTCAGCATCATGCGCATATTGTCATAGCCCTGCGGCGTCGCTGCAGCGCCGCGGGCAATGCTTTCCTGCAGCAATTTCTTGGGAAATAAACTGCATAAGGGCGCTACCTGCTTCAGCCAAAACCGGTCACTGCCTGTATAAAAACAATGACCAAAAGGGCGCGGCACCGATACCAACAAAGGCCAAAACCCGTTTGGGATACCTAGCGGCAAATTCCTGACAAATATAGCCGCCCAGCGACTGGCCTACCAGCACGGCCTGCTCGATTTCTTCCAAATCAACAATAAGCGCAGTTCCTCCGCGCAGTTTTCATAGGTAAAATTCCGATAGCACACAGAAAATCCATGCAGCGGCACATCCCAGACGATAACCGTATACCGCTGCTTAAAATATTCCAGTTGCCCATCAAATAAGCGGTGATTGGCAGTGAGTCCATGCACAAATACTATACAGGGTTTGTCCTGCTCATGGTATCCAATAAACTGTTTTGCCCCGCATTGATTGGGTAAATTTTCGCTCCATGGCATGTTCCTTTCTTCGTTGAAGATTTGCTACAGCGCCCTTCTAAGCGCAGCAGCTTTTCTTTGATATCCAAACCGCCTGCATAGCCGGTTAGCTTGCCATTGGCGCCGATGACCCGATGGCAGGGAATCACGATGGCAATGGGATTGTTGTGATTGGCGCCGCCTACTGCTCTGCTGGCTGTTGGCTTGCCCAAAAGCTGCCGCAATCTGTCCATAAGTGCGGGTTTCTCCGTAAGGAATTGCCTCTAACTGAGCCCCACACAGCTCTCTGAAAGGCCGTACCTCTAGGCGCTAAGGGCAGCGAAAAGCTGGCCCGCAGGCCGTCGAAATATTCGTTCAGTTGCCGTTTCGCCTCCAACAGCAACGGCGTTTCCCGCTGTTCCCATTGTTCCGGCACAGCCATAGGCTCTTTCATAATGTGCAATTCCATAATCGCCGCCTGCGCTTCCACCACCCGCAGCCAGCCCACCGGCGATTGTAGATCCAGATAATAGGGCATTGCAAACTCTCCTTTCTTATCTAACAAGTTCTATATCAAAAACATTTCTTTCGCAGTGGTTTATAATAATTCTTTTTGAAATCACGTACCGACCCAAAGAACTCCTTTTCCGAACGGGAAAAAGAATTCATTTCTGCTTTTAGTGAGAGTAGTTCTATCGTACAAATTAAATCAGCAACTTGAAAAAGCTTGTACTGCACAGGCTGTACTTTTTCTAAACTCTACATGAGAGAAAAGTGTATGAAAAACAGCTGTTACTATTTTCGTAAGCTCTATTTGTCCGTTATCATAATAGACAATGATGCGCTCAAATTTTTAAAATATTGCAAATGTTTACACAACATATCAGCAATTGCTCTGGATAATTTTGCATTCATAGAAATAATATCCACACATTCTGCTTTGTTAATTTTTACACAGACATAATTTATTTCAAGTTTTCTTGCGAAATGAAATAACGCATTGAACAATTTTTTACGGTCCTCCATGCGATCATAACAATAAACAGATTCTCGCCGAATCAATGGGCCAGTATGAATTGCATGCTGCAAATAGCCAAGGTTCTGTAAATGTTCTTCTAAAGCGGTTATGTTTTTCGCAATATCAATACGCTGTTCATGCAACACCATAGTCACGAAATAAAATGGCGCATGACGTTGATATTCTCCAAAATCACCCGATTCATCAATAAAAATGCTCAATACGTTTTCTGCCATAATACTCCGCCTTTACATGCATTCAATATAAAAAGGCGGGGAAATTCCCGCCACTCGGTGGACCAGGGCCTTACGGCCAGCCCAATGATGACACCGCATCATTATTGTATGTTTATTATAAACGCTTTATGCAAACTTGTCAATTCTTTTTACAATGTTTACCAAAACAAGCGCTATCCTTTTTGCAAATGAAAAAGATTCCTGAAATCTCCCGCTTCCGCCTTGTTTCCTGCCTGCAATTCGGGTACAATAAACTAAGATTTAGAAATCGTTTAGTTTTACGTGATAGATAACGTATCAGGAGGTTTTCAGATGGAATACGGATTTGTAAAGGTAGCGGCTGCAACGCCGGAAATTCGGGTGGCAGACTGCGACTTTAATACAGAGAATGTGTTGGAATTATGGCGGCAGGCCGATGAACAGGGCTGTCAGTTGGTGGTGTTTCCCGAGCTGGTATTGACCGGCTACACTTGCAGCGATTTATTTTTACAGCCGGTATTGCTGGACGGCTGTTTGGCCGGTTTGAAAAAAATTGCTGGAAGCCAGCCGCCATCTGCAATCGGTGGCAGTGGTGGGCACACCGCTCATCCATCAGGGCAAACTATTCAACTGCGCTGTGGTGCTGCAAAAGGGAGAAGTGCTGGGCATTGTACCCAAAACATCGCTGCCTACCTACGGCGAATTTTATGAGCAGCGCCATTTTAAAAGCGGCGCCGCCCAATACCGTTGTTTACAGCAATGCATTGGCTGCCATTGGCTTGAGGACGCTGCGCCCTTTGGCACCCAACAGCTCTTTCACTGTACCGAACAACAGGATTTTACCTTCGCTGTAGAAATCTGCGAAGATTTATGGTCGCCGCTGCCGCCGTCCACCCAGCATGCTATGGCTGGCGCAACGGTATTGGTCAATTTATCAGCCAGCAATGAATTAATCGGCAAAGCCGACTACCGCCGTCAGCTCGTAACCGGACAATCGGCCCGTCTGCTCTGTGGCTATGTGTACGCCAACGCAGGCTACGGTGAATCTACCACCGACGTAGTATTTTCCGGCCATAACATCATTGCCGAAAATGGCGTAATTTTGGCAGAAAGCCAGCTATTTGACACCGGACTGACCATCAGTGAAATCGACGTGCAGAAAATGGCCCAGGAACGGCGCAAACTGAACACCTTCCCACTGCGCGAATATGCCGGCTACTATCATATTCCGTTTATGTCCTCCAAGATAGCAACCAACCTTACCCGCACTATCGACGCCCTGCCCCTTTGTGCCTGCCGATAAGGAGCATCGGGCAGAGCGCTGCGAGTTAATTTTGTCTATTCAGGCGCAAGGACTGAAAAAACGGCTGGTGCATTCCTGGTCTAAAACGGCGGTAATCGGCATTTCCGGCGGCTTAGACTCCACCCTGGCCCTGTTGGTTGCCGCCCGCGCTATGGATTTGCTGAACCGGCCCCGCACCGATATTGTAGCCGTTACCATGCCCTGCTTTGGCACCACTTCCCGCACCCGTTCCAACGCTGAGCTGCTGTGTCAGGAATTGGGCGTTACCTTCCGCACTGTGGACATTGGCAATACCGTCAAAGCCCATTTTGCCGATATCGGCCACGATTTCGACGACCACAGCGTTACTTTTGAAAACGGACAAGCCCGGGAACGCACCCAGGTGCTGATGGATATTGCCAACCAGACCAGCGGCATGGTAGTGGGCACCGGTGATTTATCCGAATTGGCTTTGGGCTGGGCTACCTACAACGGCGACCACATGTCTATGTACGGCGTTAATGCCTCCATTCCCAAAAACGCTGGTACGCCATATTGTCCGTTATGTAGCCGACACCACCGACAATGAAAAGCTGTGCGCCACGCTGCTGGACATCTTAGACACACCGGTCAGCCCCGAACTGCTGCCGGCCAAAGACGGGGAAATTGCGCAGAAAACCGAGGACTTAGTAGGCCCCTACGAGCTGCACGATTTCTTTTTGTACTATGCTGTGCGCTGGGCCTTTTCGCCGAAAAAAATCTATTATCTGGCCCAGAACGCCTTTGCCGGACAATACGACGACGCCACCATTTTACATTGGCTGCGCACCTTCTTCCGCCGTTTCTTCAATCAGCAGTTCAAACGCTCCTGTTTGCCCGATGGCCCTAAAGTTGGCTCGGTAGCCCTATCGCCCCGCGGCGACTGGCGTATGCCCAGCGACGCCGTATCGGCCTTATGGCTGGCAGAAATTGATGAATTAAAGGCATAAAAAGCAAGGCTGTCGTATGAAGGAACTATTTTTTCACAGCAATTACCTTCATACGGCAGCCCCATTTCATTGCTGCTCATATCCAACGAGTTGCGCATAAAGCCTCCCTGTTTTTCACATCAAAACGTCGGGAGCCATCCGTTTTTTACCGTATGCAGTTTTTTACAAATTTCATTGGTACCTCCATTCGGGCAGCAACCTGCTCCGGTGTCAGTCCACTATTCAAAAAGCGCCTACATACTGTTTTCATAGTTTCTCCCACTTCAATGATATGGCAATCGGGATCGTAAAAAGCGTACCACCCGCTGTCCCCAACGTTGTTCCCGTTCTTCATGAACCTCATGTACCTCTAAATGATTTAGTTTTCCATAAAGCCATCAAAATCCTCTGTCTCAAAATAAAGTTCGCTGACCTTACCACACCAATCAAGCTCGTCGTCGGGAAACACCTCTATCATTTTCGCCCAGCTTTCCCTGGTTTGCAAACATAAACCGCCGGTCAATGTTACATGCACACCAAAATCCATACGCTTACGCAGTCCCAACACTTCCCGATAAAAAGCCAGTGAGCGATCAAGCTCCGTTACTACTAATAGATGATTTTTAATTTCATGGCTATTCCTCCGTTCTAGGTTCTTTCCTACATGCTTCAACATATTTTTCCGCTGTATCTCTCTGCCCGATAACAGTAACGCATGCTAACGCTAAGCCTGTCAGCACAAAAAGGAAATGCTGCCATTATGAACATTTGCAATTTAATCCCCCCTTCGCCTTGCTATTTTATCATGCCAGCAAAATTTTATTTTCGGTATAGCTCTAGCAGCAGTCCAATGCCTGAAACAAACGTAAATATAAGGCCGGCAACAAATAAAGCTGCCGCATCCGAAATGTATCTGCTCAAACTCAATCTAAACAAAATTAAAGAAATTCCTATTGTAAACAATGCTGTCCAAAGCACAATTTTATCGTTCATACAATTTTCTCTCCGTTCTTTATCCTTAATTTTTTTTACTGCCAGCCCTCCTACTAAGAATACAATTCTTTTTCATTTTCATAAAAATGAAAAACCACATATTATAATTTCCCTTGTTCTACATCCTTATATTCGGCTTTTTCCACGCTTAGGCATGAAGCAATCACAGAAATAACAATATCGCAGCATGATAATTTAACTTACAAGTGACTGTTCCATTTTTCTCATTCGCTTGTTTTATAACAAGAACCCTTACACAAAAACAAGACGCAGGGTCATAATCCATCTACTCGGAATTATTGGCTCTGCGTCTTAGCGTCTGGCTCTGATAAAAGCGTAATATGATATTGTTTTACATTTACTAAGCTCTCCCGCTTACATTTAGGACAGAAAAGCAAAAAATTTTGCAACACAGTGTCTTCCCGAATCCGTACTCGGGTTTTTCTTTTTTGCAAATAGGACATAACAACCACTTATCTGGTTTTTCCATACACCATGGCCTCCAATCTCTGCTATCAACAGCCCATCAATCAAATATCTTACAGTTTCTGTATAGGATGCACAGTCGGCTGCTGGCTGGCACCTGACTTAATCCGCGCCAGCATCGCCATAAAATCCTGCCCTAATAGCTCATTGATTACTTCATCAGAAAAATGGCACACACCAGTGGCACAAAGTGTACCCACACCAAAGGTGAAAATCAAACATGCTGGAACAATTCCATGGCTTCCGCCTCGTTCAGCCCATAATCCTTCTGCAACACCGTCAGACATACCGCTGCATTCTCGCCAAGCTGTACAAAAAAGATTTCATCAAAATTCTGTACCGTTCCATCTCCGCCATAAACAAAAGTTGATATAGCTTCGGCTCTTGCATCGCAAATAAAATCATTTGCATCCCGAACTGCTTAAAGGTGGGCGTATACTGCATAGCCTTCTTTGCATACTGGTTAAAGCGCTCCATCGCAGCAGTCTGCACAGCCTGCTGCACCTCCTCCATATTTTTAAATACAGTGAAGATTGGGCGAGCGGAACTGCCCAGTCGAGCAGCAAGGTCCCGAGAGGTCAGCGCAGACATGCCCTTTTCACTGACCAATTCCAGCGCAGCAGCTATCACTTCTTCTTTTGAAAGTTTAGGCTTTGGCGGCATAAGCAACTTCCTTTCTGCATAATATGTTTTAAATCAATTATTTTACATCATTTGTTTTGCAACGATTGTTTTATTATAGTTCTTATTATTAATTTTGTCAATAACGAATACTTCTATTATTTATTTTCTCAAAAATCGCAAAAATAATTTATTTTCTCACAACAGAATTGCAAACATTCCCCACGCAAACAAAGACTGCCGCATAACGGTTATTTTCCGTTACGCGGCAGTCCTTTTTTCTGTGATTCACACAATTCTGTCTATTTACAATATAATGGGCTTCACCTTGATATGCTGCAAATATTTACTGCCCATATCCACCTGACTGTAGCCAATCTGCACCAGCCAATCCACCGCTTTATGCAGAATCATAACTGTCATGCCTACACCGGCGCCAAATTCCTGATAGATAGCATTTTTGTGTTCTTCTGATAATGACACGATTTCTCCCATTTGTCCCAGCGGCAAATCCTTTAATGTTACTACATCCTGCATAAATAACACCCTTATAATTCTTTGCTATATTTTGTCATTCTGTTTCTTTTTGTTGTCCGTTTCCGCGCCCGCACACGCCCGAAGCGCGGATATCCAGATAGAAATAGCGAAGCCGTTTTCTTCTGAAAGAACCATACCACTTTTAGGCTTCCGGTTTCTTTTCTTCAGCTTCTTCCATCTTAGCAGCTTCTTCAGCAATGAAAGCTGCATCTTCTTCCGAAACTGGCTGTTCTTCTTCTGCTTCCTTCACTGCAGTATCTTCTGCCTTTTCTACCGTTGGCTCTGTGATGTCTTCTGCCGCTTCTGCAGCAGTTTCACGTTCTTCCAACAAAGACACTGTGGCCAAATCTAACAAATCCTGCAATTTGCCGCAGCGCAGCGCCGTTTTAACTTCCTCTTTGCCAATAATCTGTCCAGGCCATACAATGACGTTACCGTCTTCATCCAACACCGGTTTTTCTACGGTCAAATCCTCCAACTGGGCTACCAAATCGGCTGCCAGCACATCTTCCGGCTCTTCCCGGCGGTTAATCTTGCTCTTAATATCTTCTTTCAAACCATCGGTATCGATATTTTTTACCCACAGCCGCATTTCATTAAACAAATTCTTGGCTTCATCACCGAACCGGTCAATAAACCGGTCTGTCTGTTCTTTAAATTTATCGCTGGTCACTTCGTCTTTTAATTTATTGAAAGCATCCTCCATGGTCTTAGTGATCCCTTCAATGGTACTTTCCACCTGTTCTTCTTCGCTCTGCTGTTCAAAGCCGTCTTCATCAAAGGATACATCATCGGCAGAATCAATTTCTTCCAGCACTTCGTCCATCGTTTTCCAATCGCCATAAAATTCTTCCGCTGGAATATGAAAATCCTCTGCGGTGATATTTTCTGCCGCTACCACCACATCTTTCCCGAAGCTGACGATTTTTTCGCCGGGTAAAATGCCCCGTCCGCCAACCATGGTTTCCATCAATTCGCCTTTGATAACGATTTCTGCCACCTGACCGCTTTCCGAATCAAAGGCCAGTTCTTCTACCCGGCCCAGCAGATTGCCGTCGGCAGTAATCACATTTTTGCCGATGGCGTCGCGGATTTCTGCACAGGCAGCGCCGTCAATATCGTTTAAGGTGATAGTAGCGCCGAAAGCCTTTACATTTTCAAAAGGAACAATATTGACATTTCCCATAAATTTCTTTTCTTTCACTTTCAGGCCCGCCACTTTATTGTCCGGTGTCAGCGCCACGCCGCACACCTTCCCAATCATGGTGCCATCTGCCAGATTTAAAATATCTTTTCCCGTAATACTGCCCACATTCACCAATACTCCCATAAAAATACCTCCTTAAATAATAGCAATCTGCTCTATGCTTGATTTTTCTTTGTCTTCTTTTTTCTGTTTCCGTTTATAAACAAAACGGGAAATTTGAATCCCAATTTCATACAACAGCATCATCGGCGCTGCCAGGCAAAGCTGACTGACAATATCGGGCGGCGTCAGCATCGCGGCCAAAATCAGTACCACCAGTAATACATATTTGCGGTTTTTGGTCAGCATTGTCGGATTGATAATCCCCACCATGGTCAGAAAATAAACAATCATGGGGATTTCAAACACCAGCCCAAAGGGAATTAGGAACCCCAACACAAAAGACATATAAGAACCAGCCGTAATCATTGGGATCAGTTCCGTACCAGCCAGGCGGATTAAGGTTTCCATAACCGGCTGCAGCACCAGAAAATAACCAAAACAAATCCCACCTACGAACAACACAATCCCAAAAAACATCATGATGAAAAATATCTTTTTTCTCGTTGCTGTACAGCGCCGGTAAAATAAAGCGCATAATCTGCCAGATAATCACTGGACTGGCCAGCACACAGCCACCTAACAATGCAATTTTTAAATTAAATAAAAAACCCTCTGCCGGCCCCGTATATACCAGGCTCTGGTCCAATGCCATAAACGGCCCCATAATAATATCTGCCAGTTGCTGCTGAAACAACGCTAAACAAATTACCATACCCAGCAGCAACGCCAACACACAGCGAATCAGCCTTGTGCGCAGCTCATCCAGATGCTCCAGCATCGGCGCATATTTTTCATCTTTTTCACTCATTAAGTTCACCAACTTCTGTCTGCAACCCTGCCTGCGAGCGCTGCCTAAATTTTGATTGTAACCGAATCTGTAAAGTTCTGTTTTTTACGGTTCTTCACCGCTCCCGCCGCCATGCGCCCTGAATAAGTTTATTTTTCTTCCGTCTTGTCCAAGTCGATTTTTACGGCATTTTTGATATCGTCCTGAATATCCTGCACAGCAGAGCGCACATCAACGGCTTCTTTCACTTCCTGTACCTCTGTTTTGATGTCGCCCAAATCTTTTTAATATCTGCATCAATATTGTTGACTGCGCCTTTAAATTCACGGATTGTTTTGCCCAAAGCCTGGCCCAATTCGGGCAGCTTGCCGGGACCAAAAACAATCAACGCAACGCCCAAGACCAAAATTAATTCGGTTGGCCCAATATTAAACATGTTGAAAACCTCCATTTTTGAAAATATCTCTTTTCTTCTTGAAGCAACAGCTATGAAACTGCTGCATATCATACGAACAGTTTTTATTATACCATAGCCCTTGTTATTTTTGCTAGAATTGTCATTGTAAAAATACTGGGAGCTGGTTAAAATATTTTTTGAAACCTTTACATAAACTTCATAGTATTATTACAAAAAAAGTATTATAGTAAATGTATGGATTGGAGGAATGGTCAATGCCATCGAATTTTGCCCATTATCTATTTGGACAGCAGCTATTGCCCACACTGCCCGATTATTTGCAGCAAATTATCCAGCCCAATTTAAAAATTATATCAGATTGGCCAGCATGGCCCGGACATTATTTTTTATTACCGTCCCTTCCTGCCCCATTCGGTTTCCCGCGTAGGCTTTCAGATGCACAAATTTCCGGCCCGTTATTTTTTTTGAACAGGCGCGGGATACTGTCAGCCTGCACCAGCAGGATCCCCGGCTTTTGGCCTACACCTTAGGCTTTCTCTGTCATTTTATTTTGGACAGCAACTGCCACGGCTACATTTATCCCAAAATCAAAGACGGTAAGGTTTCCCATGTGGAAATGGAAACCGAATTTGACCGCATGCTAATGGTGCAACAGCATATCGACCCGTTAAACACCAACGCCACCGACCATTTGCCGGTAGATAAGGAATTGTCCCGCATTATCGCGCAGATTTTGTGCCCCTAACGCCGGAGCAAATCTATTATGGCCTGCGCTCCATGAAATTTTATCATCGTTTACTGGTGAGCCCTACGCCCTCCAAACGATACACCATCCGCCGCATTCTGCGGCTCACCCATACAGAACAGCTTTTGGGCGGCTTAATTGTCAATCCAGTGCCCAATCCCTTATGCCGGGAAAGCAACCAAAAATTAATGGAGCTCTATCAGTTTTCCCTTACCGAAGCCCGACAGGTGATGGTGGAATACTACAGCAGCTTTTTACCGGAGAACCGCTCAGTCAACGGTTTGACCGCACCTTTCAGGCATAAGGCGCTTGTAACTTTACCATCAAAAACTCATTGTTCTGTATCAGAGCCGTTCCTATATCCTATTATTTTGTATGTTCCATCAAATTTTATCGTATAGATGTCCCCGAAAAAAGCCGAAGGTGTGCAGACCTTCGGCTTTTTTATTGATCATCGATCTCATTTCTTTTGTCATTTTCTTTATTTCTGACTAGAAAAGTTGAAAAAATTTCGAATATCTAGACATATTCTTCATTTATCTACTTTATGTTGTTTTTCTAATTACTACAAAAACTAATTGAAAAATATCGCAAAAAGTTTTATACTATAGATAGATATCTTAATTTATATTTCTAAAATAATATTTTTCTGCCACAAATATTCTTAAAATTAAAAAGGTGATCTTGTGAAAATAGAAAATATCAAATTATTCTTAAATGTTGTTAATGCTGGTAGCATTAACAAAGCCGCAGAAAAACGCTTTTATGAGCCAACAAAATTTAGGATTAATTATTAAAAGTCTTGAAACAGAACTAGGTGTAGAACTATTTGTGCGTAATAATAAGGGAATTAAATTAACTACCGACGGAGAAAACTTTTTATCTTATGCACAACAAATCGTTTGTTTATATGATGATTACTTTCAGCAACGTCTAATAGAAAGACAAAGTGACATTATAAATTTATATACAACACCTAGTTTAGGAGAAATTGTTCTAAAATTACAAAACACCTTTATAAATGAGCAATTATTGTTATCTATATATAAGCAGAGCAATACAGAGCTACAACATACCATAAAAAAAAATAAAATACCTGGAATTTATCTTTTTCCCTTTGTATAACGGGCAACCTGAGTATATTGCCAAACTACCTAACAAGCATACTATTGTACAAGATGACACATGCGTAACAATTTGCCATAAAAGTAATCCTTTATTAACTTCGAATGAAGATTTTAATGAGAAATTAGCTAAAACAATCCATATAACTGATTCCTATGAAGGACTAAGCGCTTCAAATACGATTAATATTAATAATATTACAGCTTGTAAAACATTAATGAAAGAGAAAGGTTTTGTTTACTCCCTTCCTTTAAGCTTATATCATATACATTTTTGGGAAAATGATTGGGAGATTATTGAGGAAATCCCAAATATTCAAGTAGAATATGTTGTTCTATCATTTTTGCCGCAAACAGAAAAAATAAAAAATTTCAATCAAAATTTTTGAATCAACTTCGTCTTATATTTTCGTCATAAAAACAATATTACTAAAAATATCCCATACTTACAAATAAATAGCTCTGATAACTTCACACAAAAACTTCATACAATTCATACCGTAAAAAACAATATTATATATTCATAATAACAACCAGCTTCTCTAAGAATTATTCCAAAAATTCTTTTAAACAAGCTGGTTCTTTTTGGGGAAATTTAAAAATATCAATCCACATTCCTTTTATTCTATAAAAAATTTTTGATTTGACATCACCGATTACCACAACAATAACATTCCTACTATTCTTGCCCTTCATCTATTTTAACTTTTCAGTTTCACACATCTAAAGAATTCATCTGCCTCGCATTTATTGGTTAAATAATTTTCTTTTAGCGATACAATAAATAAATTCTATGCAACGTATAAACAATATGCTAATCTTATAGACAAGAAAGCGAGCAGAAATCCCAGGACGCTCAAATCTTTTTATTCAACTCATTTTTATAACTCATTGTTGTTTTGAAAGGAATGATTCTTAATGTTAGAACGAAAAGCACATGCTCAAAAAGTTATGGTTTTAGGCGTAGACGGCATGGATCCACGCTACACAAGATATATGGTTAATAAGGGTAAGATGCCAGCTGTAGCTGAATATATTAAACGTGGTGTCTGCCGTGAAGACTTGGTACTATTAGGAGGCCACCCAACCATTACACCTCCTATGTGGACCACACTTGCTACTGGCTGTTATGCTAATGTACATGGCATTACAGGCTTTTATAGACAACATCCAGACGATCTAGCAGGTATCACCTATGGATTAGACTCTCGTGACTGCCACGCTGAACAACTTTGGAATTGTACTGCCGAAGCTGGCAAGAAAACACTTGTATTCCACTGGCCAGGTTCCAGTTGGCCACCAACCTCTGACAGTGAAAATTTATTTGTAATTGATGGAACTTCTCCGGGTGCGCTGGGTATGGCTACATCCCAAACAGAAAAAGACTTTATGTTCGCTGCTGCCGAACTAGTAAAAAGAACCCAAATATATTAGTAATGCTGATCCCAATTTTCATGCGCTGTGCATTGTTGAAGAATTGCCGGAAAGAAGTAAAGGAGATAATGCATGGGAATTTGGTGATGCTGCAGGGAAAATTGATAAAATGAGTATTTGTCAAGATTTCACTGGAGAAAAGACTCAAGAACCAGAAAAAATTGATTTGGTTCAAAGCTATGTGCGTGAAGCTAGCGGTTGGACCATTGATTTACAAGAAGGGGCAAAAGAAACTTCTATTCTTATGAGTCGTGGCTTGATTCGCCGTCCTGCTTTATTACTAAAAAACGACGTTGGAAATTTTGATAAACTAGCTATTTACAAATCCAAAAAAGCAACTGAACCTTTAGTTATTCTCGAAATTGGTAAGCCTGTAAGTAATATCATAGATGATGGTTTTAATAAACAAGATGAAAAAAGTAACAGTTGTGCGGAATATGAAATTAATCTCCATGGCGGAAGATGGAAGCTCTTTACGGATGTGGGTATCAGCAGCAATGGACGTAAATATCTATGATACTTGGCATCCACAACGTATGTATGATATCGTGAAACAATCTTGCGGACCAACACCTCCTACTGCTAATTTATTTGACCAATCGGAAGAAATTCACCAATGTATGCTGGATGGTTGGGTGATTAGCTGTGATTGGCAAAAGTAAAGCTATTCATGAAATTATTGCACACGAAAATATCGAAGTAGTCTTTTCTCATATGCATATTGATGACATGGTTGATCATACGTTTATCCACAATTTATCTCCTGTTGTATGCGAAGGTTCGAGACAAGCTGGTATTACAAAATTGACACATGAGGATTATAAACGCTGGCAAGAAGAACTCTATATTGCTACTGATAATTATCTTGGCAGTTTCATGCACTTTTTTAGACGAAGGGTGGACCATTATCATTACATCTGACCATGCACAAATTGCTTCTACTTATTCAAAACCAACTGGTATTGGTGATGTGACAGGTTGGAATTGTCAGTTCTTCGAAAAATGGGGCTTTATGACATTAAAACGAGATGAAAATGGAGAACGCCTTCCTGAAGTAGATTGGAGCAAAACAAAAGCCATTATGAATCGCTCGGAAGATATTTATATCAATTTAAAGGGACGCCAACCCGAAGGTATTGTGGATCCTGCAGACCAATATGAACTTGAAGAAGAGATTATGACAAGATTATATGAATTGAAATCTCCAATTACTGGAAACCGCATGGTATCTTTGGCCGTTCGCAACAAAGATGCTGTCCACTTCGGTTTAGGAGGCCCTGAATGCGGTGATATCATTTATTTCTTAGCGGAACCATATAATCAGCATCATGGCGATAGTTTGTCAACTGCACAAGGTGAAGAACACACATCCGTTTCTCCAATTTTTATTGGTGTTGGTTCAGGATTCAAATCCGGTGTATATACAGATCGTGTGATTCGCCAAATTGATGTTGCACCTACCATTGCTGCACTTTTAGGTGTTCGTATGCCAGCGCAGGCTGAAGGATCACCAGTTTATCAGATTTTAGATTGGGAATTCTAAATTTAAAAAATAGTTCTTTGTTAATTTTATATCGAAAGCGGATGCTGAATGCTCCGCTTTCGATATTTTTTTACAAACATATTTTAGAGACAGTATTCTTATTTTAACAAAAGGGGGAAATATTAATGGGAGAATCACAAAACCAATTACCTATCTACACTATATAATCGTATTATTTTTATGTTTTATTTTTCCACTCTTTGAACCGATCGGTGCATTAACGCCAGACGGAATGGCATTAGTCGGAGGATTTTTAAGGGAGCAGTTTGGGGTTGGTCCATGATTGACATGCTATGGCCCAGCTTTGCAGGACTATTAAGTATGGGCTGGTTCTTAGGGTTCGATAAAATAGCTTCCGCAGGATTCGGTAATGTAACTATCGTAAACTTACTTTTTATGTTTATTGTTATGACTTGTGTTACAGAAACTGGAGCTGTGGTTTGGCTAATAAAAAATTACTGTCTTTCAAATTTTTTTCTGGAAGACCCTGGATCACAATTGGTTTTTTTTTTTATGTATCTTACTTAATTGCGGGGCTCAATTCTGTACAACCTTATTTTTGATTGGTATTATGTACTGTCTTTTAATGGGACAAGTTACGTTTCCATTTATGGGTGTATCCTTTGTCTTGCTTTTCAACTTATAGTGCAATGTTTCAAACCTCATTAGACTCTGCAAGTTACTTAATGTTTACCTTTCCACTCAGTGTGGTTATGATTTTAGTATATATTGCTTTAATGAAATTTGTTTTTCGTGTAGATGTTTCGCCTTTCAAAAAACTTTACACCAGAAATACTGGGCGAATGTCCTCAAATTACTAAAGATCAAAAAAGGCCTTTGTTATCTTGATTTGCTTTATCATTGCAATGCTTGGTTCTTCTGTCACTTTTCTTGGCCCATTTTACAAATTAATGAATAAATTGGGCGTAATGGGAATTGCAACAGTAGCAATGTTCGTTACACTATTAATGAAAAAAAAAAATGGCAAATCTTTTATCAATGTACATGAGCCAGCACAATGGTCTATTATTCTAATTACGGCGTTAGTTATGGTTCTTTCAACCTTTATGATGAGTCCAGACTATGGTGTCACTGCTACTATTTCCATGATAATCCAACCTCTTATGAACTTGTCACCATATGTTTTTATCATTATAACTTTACTGATCGCTGTCATTTTGACACATTTCGCAACGAATATGGTATTGTGTATTGTAATGATGCCATTTATGGTAACAATAGCTTCTTCCATTGGCATGACACCAACAGGAATTATTGCATTGCTGTTCTTTTCTTGCCAAATGTCTTTAGCCACCCTGGTGGTGGTGCGCCAGTATCCGCACTATTTTATGGAATTACAGAATATGTAAAACCGAATATGATGAGTAAGTATGGTGTGATTGCTATTCTATTTTTGTTTTTATTCGACATAATTTTAGGTCTATCATGGGCTTCCATTATTTTCGGAGCATAACACATTGCAAAACTCTCGCCAGTTTCATTTTTTCTAAAAAATGTGCATATACTTTTCAAACTACCTTTCCTGCGAATTTGCTGATACCAGAAATGTAACTTGAAATCATGTACTATTAAGCTATATAAAATTTGAATCAATTTTTCATAAGTATAGCATTAATATAACGCTTTCAATCCACGATTTACGGAATGAACTGGGAGAAGAACACTTCACAAACGATCATGCCTATGACAAAGCAGCGGCAGTTTCAGCTAAAATGCCGCTGCTTGATTCCAATTTTTCAAACGATTGATTTTATTGCCTTTTTACAGTCTTGCTTACTCCCTCAGCCCGGCTACCACGCTATCCTCAATGATAAACTGGGGGCAGCCCATATAACCGGGAGCTACTTCATATTCGTTAAAAGCGATAACCAGCTTGCCTTCCTGATTAAAATAAAAGCTCTGGTCGGCGGCGATTTGCTGAAAATCGTCTTCTGGCATATCGGTATCTACAAAATAGATTTGATTTTCGTCCTCTGCCATGCGGGCTTTCATCTGCGCTTTGATATCGTCGCTGATGGCGGCAATGTAATCGGCGTTTGGCGCAAACAGTTCGGATAGCTTCACATATTGTCCGGTGGTTTTATCCAGATTATAATATTGCACCGACTGGGCGCCGCTGGCCATTGTTTCCAGCGTAGTAATCTGCAGCGTGAACCAGTTTTCCGTATCGGTCACGACATTGTACTGCACATCTAAGCCATACACGCCGCCCTGCTGTTCCATTTCTTTCTGAAATTGGGCAATCATCTGCTGTGCATAGGCCTGCACCTCTGCATTGATTTGGCCCACGCTGCTCTGAAGCTGCGCGTCACCCTGGGCTGTCAGTTCCGGCGTCTGCACGTTGGCTTCATAGCTGCCGCTATCGTCCTTTTTGCTGATAACGGTCAAACGTAACAATCTGCACGATCTTATTTAAAACTGGCACATCGGCCACTGCCATCGCCACCTGGGGGCTGAGATTGGGCAGCGCTATCACGGTTACCACTGCCGCTGTTGCCGCCAGCTTGCCCCAGCGTTTCCACTGCACGCTGCGCCGTTTTTCCTGTTTGGCTTTCTGAATGCCGGCCTGTACAGCGGCAAGGGCTTGCTCCGGCACTTCTACCTGATAATATTCTTTTTTTTTCAGCATATCCATCTGCTCCTGTCTATTCATATACAATCCGCTCCTTCGTCTGCCAAAGATAGTTTTTAGTTTCTTCAATGACCGATACAATCTGCTTTTCACTGTATTCAAATTTTCATCCAGCATCTGGGCAATCTGATTTAGCTGCAAGCCTTCAAAAAAATCTCAATACAACCACCGTTTTATCAAAGGCTCTAGTTGCTCTAAAGCCCGGCGCAAATCCAAATCGGTATAAGTGTCTTCCGCTTCACCGTCCACTTCATAGAGCGGAACGGTCTGTTGTTTCTGCTTGCGCAAAAAACTGAATGGATTCGTTAATGACAATTCGATAAATCCAAGTGCCTGCATATTGAACCTGTTGCAGAGAGCTGCTGTTTTTGATAGCCTTGTAGGCGCTCTCCTGCACAATATCCAACGCATCGTTTTCGTTATGCACATAACTGTAAGCCAGCCGGTATAGCTTTTTATAATCGGCAATGAATTGTTGTTCTATCAATGCCTCTTTTTCTTGCATCATGTTGGGTTCCTCCTTTGCAGCTGCACTAGGTTAGATTGCTTTTCCGCAAAAAAAGTTTCATTGTCTTTGCAAAATCTGCGGTAAGGCAAAACGGCTTATCCAAGCTTTTATTCTAAATAACAAATTCGCTTTTATTTTTACGCTATTTTTTCTTGTGGTGCAGAAACTTTTTGAAAAATATTCATGATACTTTGTAAAAATTCCTTTATAATCACTCTATTCTTTTTTATATTGACATTAGCTAACTTATATAGTAATATATAAACATAATCAAGATGTCAGTGACGACTATCTAACAAAGCTATATGCGATAGCAGTTTTTCTCCATAGTAGGAGCGAGAAAAGCAGATCTGACGGGCTTACACCTCAAAGCCATGATTACCTTTTCGATAAAAAGCAGTCTTTGTAACACATCGCAGTATAAATTTATTCAGCGTGGATTTATATTGCGCACCACATGCAGTGACTCTTATGGATTCACTTAACTTTGCAACGAAAACACCAGTGAAAGGTAGTGCCGGAACCGCTGCCCTCACTGGTGCTTTTCTTTGCGTCATCCTTACAACTGTATCAGCATCGCAATAGAATTGCCTGCAAAAAAAGAACTATTGCAGGCTTCCCCACAATAGTTCTTCTGTTTATTTATGCTTCTTGCCTGTATAAATGGACATCAGCATACAAAAAATGCTGCATAAGCCCAAAATTTATGCTTCTTCATACACACGCACTTCCTTTGCCGTCATAGTTTCCTCAGGATTTCTCCGGTAAGCAGGGCCGCATACTTGCCGCGCTAATCAGCATGGTTGAAAAATTGTGCAGATAAGCTGATACCGACGGCGTAATCAAACCTGCCAGACCGCTGAGTAATAAACAAGTGTTAAAACTCAAGATGAAGCGATAGTTACTCTTAATCCGCTGTAGCATCTGCTTGCTTAAACGGCGCAAAAAGACCAAATCATGCAAATCATTCTGCAGTAAAGTAATATCTGCCACTTCTCTGGCCAAATCGGACGAATCCTGCATAGCGACAGAAACATCGGCAGCAGCTAATGCCGGAGAATCGTTAATGCCGTCGCCCACCATAATCAGCTTATGATTCAGGAACTTCAGCGATTCTACCACATTGGCTTTATCCTCCGGCAGCACTTGCGCTTTTATAAGACGTAATTCCCAGCTTGTCGGCAACAGCACGGGCTGCATTTTTCACTGTCGCCAGTGAGCATGTAGACATTGTGAATCCCTTCTGCCTGCAACTGCCCAACCACCTCTGCCGCTTCGGGGCGAGGCGGGTCGTTAATCAACAGCACGCCTGCCAAGCTGCGGCCAATAGCCAGATAAATGACGGAGCTGCCGTTGGATTGGGCTGCAATTTCTTCCTGTTGTTTTTGCGTAATTTTTCATCATCGGCAATAAAGTGATAGCTGCCGATTAAGCAGCGTTTCCCATGCAAACCGAGAGGATATACCATGAGCCACCACATATTCCACTTCGGCATGCTCTTCGGCGTGAACAACGCCCTCTTCTTTGGCATGGTTGACAATGGCCCGCGCCACGCTATGTGGAAAATGTTCTTCCAGACAAGCCGCAATTTTCAGAATTTCTTCACTGCTGTATTTGCCGAACGGAATGACCTTGTCCACCTTTGGACTGGCTTCTGTTAAGGTGCCTGTTTTATCAAACACAATGGTGTCGGCTTCGGCAAAAATTTCAAAATATTTGCCGCCTTTAATCAGAATGCCATGGTCGGACGCTTCTTTCATGGCTGAAATAACAGAAATCGGAGTGGATAACTTAATGGCGCAGGAATAATCCACCATCAACACCGACAGAGCCTTTGTCCAATTACGGGTAAAGGCAAACACTGCCAATGCGCCCAAAAAGCTATAGGGCACAATGGCGTCGGCTAAATGTTCCGCTTTGCTCTGCACGCCCGCTTTCAACGCTTCCGAATTATCAATTAAATCCATAATTTGGGCGATGCGGCTTTCTCCTGATAGCGCTGTTACCCGCATAGCAATGGAGCCTTCTTCTACCACAGTGCCGGCATAAACGCTGGATTCGGGCCGTTTGGCAACCGCCAGCGATTCACCGGTCATGGAGGCTTCGTTCACCATGGCTTCCCATCGCAGACTGTGCCATCGACTGGAATCATATTGCCGGAACGAATGCGAATGACATCATTTACTTTAATTTCTGACATTGGCACTAAGGTTTCGCTCTCACCATCTACACGCCATACCTGATCCACATGAATGGATAGGCTACGCGCCAAAGCATTGTGGGTGCGCTGGCAGGTGTATTCTTCCAATAAGGACGAAATGGAGAGCAGGAACATAATGGAGCCGGCTGTCGAACAGGATTTTTGAGCCAATGCCGCGCTGATGGAAGCGGCATCCAGCACATCCACGTTCAAATGACCATGCCACAGAGCCTTCAACCCTTTGGCAATATATCGTACCGCACGCAAAATGGTCCAGCCATTACGCAGCAAAGGAGGCAAAAACAGCTTTCTGGCAAAATGGGCGCCTGTCACTTTCACCAAATTCATCTGAAAATCGGTGTCCAGCTTATTGCTCAAATCGTGTTCCTGGGCTTCCAGCTCCGGCAAATCGGCCTTTTTGATCGCGTCAATCTGTTCCAGCACAGCAGCCTTACTGCCTGGCTGATAATAAATCAGCATACCGCCATTGCGGTACGTCACTTCGACTGACAGTACAGCCGGATTTTCCCGCAATAGCGCTGCTAAGCCAAACCCCTGCTGCTCGCTGAAGGCATACATCCCAGCAGCGCAGCCGCAAGCGGCCTGGCTTGTCATAAACAATGCTGTATCTCATTCAGCATCCTTCTCTTCAGAAGCGGCAGCTTCTGCAGCCGCATCAAAGCACAAATCCTGTGCTTCGTCTTTGATATTCTGCACATAGCTTTCTACTTCTTTTTTGCAGGGTCATGCCTTTGGCCAGTGTGGATACACAAGCGCTGCGCACTGTACTGCTGCCCAGTAATTTTTTACCGATAAAGGCAGTGGCCAAGCCTCCTACATAGCATACTAACTTCTGGTTTTTCTTCAAGCATTCTAAACAATTCATCGTACATTCCCCTTCCTGGATGCATATATCGTAATGATCAATGGGAAAATAAAACTGTTTCATTCACATTGACTGACTTAATCATAATCCTTTGTCGTGAAATTGTCAATACTTGTCGTAAATTTGCGAAAAATATTTTTGTTTATTTTATTATTTTTTGTTTCATATATTATCTTATTTTTTATTTTAAAAACTCATTTCTGCATTATATATATGAGTTAGTCTTTATTTACTTATAATTCATTTCAAAACACTAATAAAAAGGCTATCGCATAAAATTTTACGATAGCCTTTTTATAAAACTTTTACAACACCTTTGCCAGGAAATTTTTTGTCCGCTCCTGCTGCGGATTTTGAAACAATTCCTGCGGCGTGCCCTGCTCCAAGACCTTGCCGCCGTCAATAAACAATACCCTATCTGCCACTTCACGGGCAAAGCCCATTTCATGGGTGACAATGACCATAGTCATCCCTTCCTGCGCCAAATCGCGGATAACATTCAACACTTCCCCGACCATTTCCGGGTCCAGCGCTGACGTGGGCTCGTCGAACAGCATAATGGCCGGCTCCATGGCAAGCGTGCGGGCAATGGCGACACGCTGCTGCTGCCCGCCCGATAAATTATCGGGATACACGTGAGCTTTATCCACCAAGCCAACCTTCTTCAACAATTCCATGGCTGTTTTTTTCGGCCTGCTCTTTGGCCACGCCCTTTACTTTAACGGGCGCCAATGTAATATTATCCAATACAGTCATATGGGGAAACAGATTAAACCGCTGAAACACCATCCCCAAATTTTCACGAATTTTGTTGACATCGTTTTTAGGGTCGGTAATCTCTAACCCATTGATGATAATGGTGCCGGAAGTTGGCGTTTCTAATAAGTTCAGACAACGGAGAAAGGTACTTTTGCCCGAACCGGAAGGCCCAATGACACAGACAACCTCCTGATCCTGAATGGTTTCGGTAATACCCTGCAGCACATCCAGCTTTCCATAGCTTTTATGTAAATCTTTTACTTCAATCATAGCTGACCCTCCTTAATTGCTGCCGCTCATATGCCACTTTTTTCTCAATATAGCTGACCACGCGGGAAATGGTGAAGGTCAGCACCAAATATACACAGGCAACGCCAATGTAAGTTGGGAACGGCACCATATATTTGCTGGTATATAGCTGCCCTGTTTTCATAATTTCCGTTACGCCGATGACAGCCAGCAGCGAGGTATCTTTTAACAACACGATAAATTCATTGCACAAAGGCGGAATAACCCGTTTTACCGCCTGGGGCAGAATAATATACTGCATAGCCTTGCTGTGGGACATCCCCAACGAACGGGCCGCCTCCATCTGACCTCTGTCAATGGACTGAATACCAGAACGGAAGATTTCGGCAATATAAGCGCCGCTGTTTAAGCTGCAAACCACAATAGCCGTTGTCATCACATCAAAATAAAATTGCTGTCCGGTAAAAGAACGGATGACTTGCGGCATCCCGTAGTGAAACAGCAAAATCTGCACATATAACGGCGTGCCCCGCAAACACTCAATATACACGTTTGAGATAATCTTTAACGGCCACGCTTTACTCAATTTACATAACGCCATCACCATGCCGATAATCATACCAAGACAAACTGCAATGGCGGTGATTTTAATTGTAATGGTAGCACCAAACCATAATTTCGGCATTAACGCCCAAAAATGATGCCAAAAATTATTCATTCTCTTATGCACTCCCTTTTCATGCAAAATCTCTTATTATTATACCCCATTCGGCAGGCTTCTGGCAACAAATTCCGGTTAGAAAAATAAAAAAAGTCGCACTATACTTGGCGATTGCTCAGTATAGCGCGACTTGCTGTTCTTTTTTAGCTTATAAACAATTTCTGTATAGATTATTCAGCAGTACCAAAGTATTTGTCAAACAGTTCATCATAGGTACCGTTTTCTTTTTACATTCCGTAAACCGGCATTCAGTTTTTCCAGCAATTCGGTATTGTCTTTTGCTACAGCGATGGCAAACTGTTCTTTTTCTTCCCCTTCTGGAACAACAAATTCAGCGGCAATTCTAGCTTCTTCTGGATGCAGCTCTACATATTTGTTGTTGACAGGAATGTCCATAATGACAGCGTCGATAGAGCCGTTGGCCAGTTCCAGCATGCAAATATTGATATCCGGCAGAATTTTCACTTCGGAAACAATGCCAGCTTCCTGCAATTCTTCACATTTGCTAGCGCCAGTAGTACCCTGCTGGGCGGCTACAATTTTGCCAGCCAGGTCTTCTTCGCTGTTGATATCGGTATTATCGGCAGCCACTGCAATGTTTAAGCCTGCATCATAATAGGTATCGGTAAAATCAACCTGTTCCAATCTGTAAGGTGTTACAGAAATGCCAGCGATGGCGGCATCCAACTGACCATTCTCCACAGCAATGGTCAAGCCGTCAAATTCCAGATTCTGAATTTCTACCGTCATACCCTGATCAGCAGCAATGACGTTGATTAAGTCAATATCAAAGCCGATTGAGTCTGACCATCTTCGTCCATATATTCAAATGGTTCAAAGGCAGCGTTTGTACCTACCTGCAATACAACTGCTTCATCACCGCCAGCATTTGCGTCAACATCGGCCTCCTGATTGGCGTCGTTCCCACCGTTGCCGCAGCCTGCAAACAGAACCATGCTGGCAGCCATTACACCGGCAACCAGAGCTTTACTAAATTTTTTCATTGAAAAATACTCCTCTCATTTCACCTTATCTGGTAAATAAAATAGAATTCATACAAAATAAATGATAGCCATTCTCCCCATCCTTTGCAAGATGTTTCTTATTATTTTACAACTTTTTTACTAAGTTTGATTTTTTAAAAAGTTATGCACAGAACATGCTATCCCATCTGTGGATAATGGGATAACTTAACAATATTGGCTCTATGATGCCAGTCCAGTACACCATCAGTTGTTGATAATTTGTTAAAATATTGTGGATGGTTGTTTTATACTAAAAATGTCCTCGCCCGCTGGCCAAGGTTACGCCTAAAATCTGACTGGCGCCATGCTGGTGTAAAACTTTGGCGCATTGGCGCAACGTCGTTCCCGTTGTAAACACATCATCGACGATTACAATACGCTTACCGGCAATGTTGGCTTTTTGTGCAGCGCGAAGGCGCCTTCCAGATTTTCTAGCCGCTGACTGCGGTTTAAGCCGGTTTGGTGGGGCGTGTCCCGCACCCGCTGCAAGCACGGCTGCCACGGTATTCCGCTTTGCTCTGCCAATGCTTTGGCCAACAACGCGCTCTGATTATAGCCCCGTTCCCGGAAACGGTTGGGATGCAGCGGCACCGGCACCAGCAGGTCAAAAATCTTCCGGCAAAACCGGCAGCAGTTCAGCAGCCAAAGTCTCTGCCAACCACGGCTTATTGCGAAACTTAAAGTCCAAAATCGCCTGCTGCCAAGCATCCTCATAAGGCCAGATTGCCACATTGCCCAGTAAATACTGGGGCCATTGCCGGCAACTCTGACAAGCCCCGCTTTTATGCCAAAGCTGTGACAGCGCTGGCATTGCCCTTCCAGGCTGCGCTTTCGCAAAGCCTCCGCTTCACAGGCAGCACACCTGTAGTCGCTGCTGCCGCTGCAGACAAACGGGACAAACTGCCGGCAGCGGAAAAAAGATTTCATAGAGCCGCTGTAAAAGGCTCACGCCTTGTTCCTCCTATCTTTGCAACCGTTCTGTATAGTTGGCGCAGCATCATTTCTCACAGAAATTTATAAAAGGCTCTTGCAATATACAAACAAATGTTTTATGATAATAGCAAACAGATATTCTTTTCGGGTTTCCCTATTTTATTCTTCATTATGGAGCTTGCCTGAACCTCATGGAAAAATTAATTCTGGCCGACGCGGCCAAATATGATGTATCCTGCTCCTCCTCCGGCTCTACCAGGCAAGGGCCTAAGGGCTCTGTCGGCTCTGCCGCCAAGGCTGGAATCTGTCATGCCTTTGCCGCCGATGGCCGCTGCATTTCGCTTCTAAAAATATTAATGACCAACAACTGAATCTACGACTGCGATTACTGCTTGAACCGCCGTTCCAACGATAAACCCCGCGCAGCCTTTACCGTAGACGATGGTTGCGCTTACCATGAATTTTTATCGCCGCAATTATATTGAAGGGCTGTTTCTCAGCTCGGCAATTCTCGGCTCTCCCGATTACACCATGGAACTTTTAGTGCAGGTGGTGGAAAAGCTGCGTTATGAAGAACATTTTCACGGTTATATTCACTTAAAAGCCATTCCCGGCGCCCATCCGGCGCTCATTCAGCGAGCCGGACAGGTGGCCGACAGACTTAGCGTCAACATGGAATTGCCCTCGAACGCTCCTTGTCTTTATTGGCGCCGGAAAAGAAAAAAAAGCAGAGCATTTTGTTGCCCATGCAGCAAATTCAACAGGGCATCGCGCAGCATAAACAAGAACGGGCTTTATCCCGCAAAACGCCGTCTTTGTACCAGCCGGACAGACCACCCAAATGATTGTGGGCGCTTCAGGAGAAAGCGATTTGCAGATTTTACGCCTTTCCTCTGCCTTATATCAAAAATTTTCTATGAAGCGGGTCTATTTTTCTGCCTATATCCCGCTCAATCAAGATTCCGTCTGCCGCAGATTTCCCAGCCGCCTATGCTGCGGGAAAACAGGCTCTATCAGGCTGATTGGCTTATGCGGTTTTACGGTTTCCATGCCCAGGAATTGCTGGATGAAGCCAATCCCAACTTTTGACCCGGACTACGACCCCAAAGTGATGTGGGCCATCCGTCATCCAGAGTGCTTCCCGGTAGAAATTAATACTGCACCCTATAAACAACTGCTGCGCGTACCGGGCATTGGCGTGCGGGGCGCTCAGCGCATTGCCAGCGCCCGTAAAACAGGCCGCTTGGATTTCGCCGATTTAATCCATATGCACATTTCGTTAAAGCGGGCCCAATATTTTATCACCTGCAAGGGAAAATATTATCGGCTGCAAAATCCCCAGCCACAGGCCATTTTACAGGCTTTAAAACCGCAAGCCCGCTCGCCCTATGAGCAGCTTAGTTTGTTTCCTGAGCCAACGGCTGCGCCATCCTTCGGCGAAGTAGAAGTGCTGGACAATACAGCCTTTTTTCCAAAGGCCAGCCCAACAGACAAGCCAGCAGCCAACCAGACATCGGCCGATTTATTACCGCTGTTTTAATAGCTGCACCAGTTTCACACAAAAGGAGAACCAGCTATGCGCCTTTATTTA
>VOFC01002626.1_pt1 | contig 37411 bp, 51 predicted proteins | sample 5384161 | NCBI WGS metagenome assembly VOFC01 (sample SAMN12384722, study PRJNA508395) | human gut metagenome | isolation source: healthy gut B | host: Homo sapiens | reverse complement strand
TCAGTTACGGCATTGCTAATTAGCTATATCCGCCGAGTTATCATAGGTGCCCTCACTTGTGCGGAAAGTCCCGGGTAATCATCGACAAATGCATCGTCGATACTCCGTTACGGTCATATAGGCGCGGCTATCACTGGAGTATTATAGACATTCGCAAGGGAAGTACCGCCCGTCGGTTGCTGATACTGCATCAAGCGTCCCATAAGATTCATGCGCGCCATCGTAGTCGGAGAAATGTTCGCTTCAAAGATTCGTACGCAGCTTCAAGGCATACATCTCCACCTGTGTAGAATATCCGTCATTCAAATCTGTGTTATTAAAAGAATCCGCGGTTGCTCGTATAATTGGCAAATACATAATAGCGCATCCGCTCGTTAGCACCATCAAACGAGAGATTCAAGTCATGATTAAAGCCGTCTTACGTAAAATCTGATTCTTCCAGTCCACTATAGCCAGAGGAGAAGTCCTGTTCTGTAGTGCCTGTATGTCAACCTGCGTATAACGGGGGAGCAAGCCCGTCATATCCCAACGCTTCATTCACGGCGTTCGCATAAGATACGGCATCCGCCATTCCAGGAATACGGAAAGGAGTCTGTACCGTAAAATTATAACCGACATGCGTGCGCATCTTGTTATTTCCTCCCTCTTGGTAGTGACGCAGATCACCCCGTCCGTACCACGGTTGCCATACAAAGCCAGTGAAGCAGCATCCTTCAATACGGTTACGCTTTCTATCTCATCCACATTCAGGCTGCCAATCTCTCTTTCCACGCCATCCACCAGCACTAATACCTTGTTTCCTTGATTGAAGCCATTCCACGTACGTAAATATCAGGGGTAGAATTATACGGAAGCGAACCATTGTGATATACTCCCAACCCCGGAATCAGCCCGTACAATGTATTCAGCGGATTGATTTCTCCGGAAAGTTTCATTTCATCGGCCGACACCCCGTCAATTGCCGCTGTCGTATTCTCTTTCGTCACACGCTGGTCATATCCCAGTTCGAAGAGACGGTTGTCCTTGTCCAGCTTCACCGTCATCACCTCCCTGTCACTTTCAGTTTACGTTGCAACTGGTTATACTTTTCAAAATTCAGTTCCGCACCTTTGTCAGCCCGGCATTCAATCATACCGTCTTTGTCCGAAAGGAACGACTCGTCATCATTCCCTCCGATGCGCATCATCACTCCCTGCAACGGACGGTTCCACTCATCCACCACACGAATGCGAACATCTATTTTCTGTGCCTTCACCCACGAACATAGTCCGAGAATCAGCATTGCCCCTATTATAAATCTTTTCATCATTGTTTTCATTTTGATTTAACCACTCGTTTTTTACCATCCCGGATTCTGCAAAAGACCATATCCCTTATTAATCTCATCAGAAGGGAATGCGCTCATATACCATTTCGGACTAAAATTCTTTTTGCCAGAATCTTGATACAGATTCCACTTTCGGTTGCTCAAAGTTCAGTTGCAGGTTACCTTCGGCAACCGAACCGCTCTTAATCGTCACATTCACTCCATGCAAGGTCTTTTTAAACACATCGGCACGTTTCCAACGGGCAATATCAAACTCATCTCACCTCCTCAAAAGCCAGTCCACGGGCACGCTCATCCAGGATTTCCTCACGCAACTCCGCATCACCTTCCAAAGCACATTCGTTATAGACGGGCAACGACTTTCCACTCTGCAAACGATGCAGCAGCGCGTCACTCATGTCGGGAAGCCCTACACGGTTGCGGACTTTGTCAAGCTCTTTATACGCTTTGTCTTTCTGTCCCGTCTCGTTCAGCGCTTCCGCATAGGCCAGATGAATCTCCGCCATTCTCAAATAAGCATAATTGGCAGGGCGGTCATGGAAAGTGGATTGATTGTAATCCCACAAGAACTTACGTATACAAAATCCCGAAGGCGCACGTCCCCCGTCTGTTTCCGAACCTCTTTTCCAGACCGCCAATCCACATTTCCGCCGGACGACTTTGAAAATGATCCCCCACAATCATGACCGTTTCATACAGACGGGGATCACGGTCTGTAAACGGATTATTATCTATCGTACCTATTGAACCGTTTTTTTCTATCCACTCTTCATAAGAAGTTTTTCTCCAGTGGCAGAAGTAAACATATCTACATAATCCAGCGTAACCGCACCTCCGCCATATCCTCGTCCCGCATTTCCGTTCGTATCACTGGAAGGACCGAAATACATCCGGTGATAAGAATCCCCGAAAGTTCTAAGATTACGGAAAGTAGCTATCAGAATCTCACTGTTATAACGATCGGCATAACATCCGGAGAAAGCCTTCCGATATCCCTCCGCATCCCGCGTCTCCGGTTGTACCAACTGGTATACATTCCCGTTCCTGGCATTCTCTGCAAAGAACTCTTCACAAGCCGTTACCACTCTCTCCCACCGTTTCCGCTCATAATTGCCATACCACACCATCTTGTCGATATCCTCCGCCGGTATCTTGCCGACATTGCCTGCTACGGGGCTACAAGCCTCAAATAAGGTTGATTCGCATTAAAAAGCGGACTGGCTGCCAGCAAAGCACCCTGACCTTCAATCCCAATGCAGCAGCTTTGGTAAAACGCCCGTCATCTACGGCAGCTACCCGCCATGGCAATTTATTAGCTGCATCGTCACATAAGTTTATAATAAATTCGACTGTTTTCTCGAATGTCTTTCTTGAAAAGTCCACTTCCAAGCTATTAGATGCGTCTATAGAAGAATAAAGCAGAGGAACTCCTCCAAAATGACGTAGCAATTCATGATACTGACAAGCAATAATCATCTGCGCCTCCCCTTTACGTACATTCTTTTCTGCTTCGGTCATATCAGGAACCCGGTCTACATTCTCAATATACAGATATGCTTTACGAATCCCCCTCCATGTCACATCCTGGTTGGGATAGAATCCCATTTTTCGTACTTGAGGCCGTATTCTCTGTCTCCGAACTATACGACCCGTTATAATAAGTCGGATAAACACCTCCCCAATTACAATGTGAATTCATGATATCCGTCAATGCGTCCAAATTGTCCCAACCCAGCTTGTTTCCTGCCTGCTGATGTTCAAAATTTCCGTCATTTGCATGTACGGTCAACCCCGTGCGGAGTGTTGCATAGGCTGAGTTCAACGCCCGGTCTGCATAAAGTTTTGAAGAAAATATAGTGTCAATCGTCACATCCACTCCCGGCGCTTTCTCCAGAAAAGCATCACCGAAAGCCAAATCACTGCAAGAGCCCAACATACAACTGGCAGCCATCACCGAAAAATATATAATAACCTTTTTCATCATACTCTATCGTTTTAAAATGAAATATTGACTCCAAAATTGTAAATCCGTATATTCGGATAGTTATTATTTCCTCCGTCAGTGACTCCTTCCGGGTCAATATCTATATCATTCAAATCGGAGAACAAAGTCAACAAGTTGTAACCGTTACAATAGAACCGGACTGATTCAATCCCCACTTTCTTCAGGAAATCCTTCTGGGGAAGTGTATAGGAAATCTCCGTGGTTTTTAGACGAAGATAAGAACCGTTCATCAGCCACAAGTCAGAAGTTTGCAGATAATGCGACTTATTCATGAACGTCAACCGTGGAAAGCGTGAATTCGATTCTCTTCCGTCCATCGCCCGTCTGCAAGAAATTTGAGCAACATACGGCTGTTCGTACTGCCGAACGCATTCCGGTATTCACCGTCCAGTATTCTGGATGCATTCATTGCTGCTGTCCACTGCATCGAGAATTCAAAGTTCTTCCATTTAAGACCGCCTAGAAAACCGAATACATAATCCGGACGTTCGGCATATCCGAAGCGGGTTTTATCATCACCGTTTATCACACCGTCTCCATTCAAGTCTTTGAACAAAGCATCTCCCGGGCGGGGAGTGCCCAATGCCATTGCGGCAGAATCTGCCGGCCGTTCTCATCCTTTTTCAGGTTGCCATCCGCATCGAAGTCATCTTTTTTGTAAAAACGGTCGAAGATATATCCGTAAGTCAAACCGGTGCTCCGTCCCGTTTCAGCCATATAAGGCTCGTTGGGCACTACCTCGTCCATATAAATAATCTTGTTTTTCGCATAAGAGACATTCGCTTTCAGCCAATAGTCCACCTTGCCCGCCCGGTCGTTCCACCCGAGCGACAATTCATAGCCGTGGTTGTTTACCTTACCCAAGTTGATTTTAGGCAGATTGATATCGGTAATGGCCGGCAACGTGTTGCGGGTAGACAATATATCCTTTCTTTTTTCAAAGAAAACATCGGCAGTCAGACTCAAACGGAATCAAACATTTTGAGGTCAATACCATAATTCTGTTTTGCCACCTTTTCCCAAGTCACATCCGGATTACCCATCGTATTTTCTTTCTCGCGTCCGGAAGCAATCCCGTACCGCCGTCTTTTCCGAACTGCCAACTGCCCTGTCCTTTTGCTACTGTATTATAACCGCTCCATGCACCTGCCATATAAAGGAAACGGGCATTTTCCATTTTATCATTACCTACGATACCATAAGAAGCACGCAGTTTCAGGAAATCAATAACTTTCTGTTTCTTCATGAATTTCTCCTCCGAGAGAATCCAACCGGCAGAAACCGCTGGGAAAAACCGAAGCGCTTATCCGGTGCAAAATTTTTCCGAACCGTTATATCCTGCATTCAAGTCCACCATATATCGCTTCTTGTATGCATACGTCATACGTCCCACATACCCTACATAGGCTGTCGGTATATCCATATAAAACACTTTTCCGTCTATTTTCGTTTCCGGATAATATTTTTAGACTGGTTGTACAAGAACAATGCCGATACATCATGGTCACCGAATGAACGGCTGTAGTTCAGGCTGAACTCTCCGTACCAGTTACGTCCCCTGCCAACCTCTTCACCGTAACTCATCTGTTCGTGCAGTCCGCTGACTCCATCCGTCTGATATACAATGGTACGGTCGAAACGCGGATCCCAAAAGTCCATTCCCGGTGTTTCTATCGAACCCAGATAAATCGGTGTACACATGCTGTCCGCTCCCGAAGGCGTCCGAGAAGCTTTCACATTATAGTTTGTGTTATAAGCACCTTTTTATATTCATGCTCAATCCCGGAGTTATAAAATCCAGTTTCTGCTCAAGAGCCAAGTCTAGATTCAATACATTGTCCGTATCCACATTATATCCATAATTGTAATAATAGTCCAACGGACACGAACGTTCACCGATAGAAATATATCTATTGGAATAGATATTGGAAATTAGTTTTCCATCCACTATCCCGGGGCTGGAGAAAGGAGTTGACCACAGTACTTTTCTCCACAATTCATCCGTCCGAGGTTCTCTTTTGCACCGACATGTCCGCCGATATTCACTTTCAACAAAGTAGATTTTGTAATATCAATATCCACATTCGAACGATAATTGAAACGCTTGTATTGATAGTTAGGGTCATAAGACTCTCCCAACTGCTTCAACATACCGTCTTGCAACAGATATCCCAAAAGAGACAAAATAACGGAAACGCTCACCGCCACCCGACAACGTCAGGTTATGCTGTGTCTGCCAAGCAAGGTTCTTGAAAAGATAATCGTTCCAGTCAACATTGGGAAACATAATAGGATCTTCATTCGTTCTGAACATATCTATCACAAATGGCGAGAAGCCCAATTGAGATTCCGTCAACGAGGGATTGTCACTTAGTTGCGCTTCATTATATAGGTAGCATACGTATAACTGTCCACCCCTTTCAGGTTACGCAGAGCCTGGGTCAATCCGAATGAAGAATTCAATGAAATCACCGGTTTTCCGGATACACCGCGACGCGTAGTGACCAACACAACACCATTCGCTCCACGCACACCGAATACAGCCGTGGAAGCCGCGTCCTTCAAAACCGTAATACTTTCTATTTCGTGCGAGTCCATCTGAAAGAAAGAACGCTCCACCCCGTCCACCAGAATCAACGGTTTGGAAAGTTCGTCCGACAAGGACCCCGTGCCACGTATATATATGGAAGGATTCTCCGCTCCCGGCTGACCGGACGGCTGTATGGATGAAAGTCCGGTGACAGCTCCCGAAAGCGCATTTGCTACACTGCCACTGGAGATTTCAACAGCTCTTTCGTGTCAATGGAAGAAATAGCCGCAGTAACGGACATCTTACTTTGTTTACCGTAAGCAATGATCTGTACTTCCTCCAAGGTTTGAGAATCTTCCGCCAATCGGATAGTGAATCCGGTTGTTTTAGCAGGGGCCGCTTCTTTCGAAGCGTACCCCATATGAAACTTCGAACACTATGGGAGAGATATTATCCGGAATATCCAATGCAAAATTACCATCTATGTCCGTAATCGTCCCGATAGTAGAACCTTTCACTTTAACAGTAGCTCCTACCAAAGGCTCGGACGTCCTGTCGTCCACCACTTTCCCTTTGTAGAGCCTGTTCTTGTTGATATTTGTTGCTGATGGGACTTCCATGATCTCATGCAGAGTATCGTTTCCAGCCACTGCCATTACAGGAAACAATGACAGGCATGCAACAAACAGATACTTGTGTTTTTTCATAATGTTCTCTATTTAGTATTAATTATTTTGCGTCAAATGCCATAACAAATACAGAGCCGTCTGTATCCTGTCCTGCAACCAGCTTACCGTCCACCATAAGCCCTGGTTTCCATGAACCACTCTGCCAGTCGGTTACGCCTACACACATAATGTCTTTCCAGCCCATCTTATTAAGTACGGGCAGCCTGCAAAGGCGTCAGTTCCGAATCACCCTCATTTTCTTTACTCACAATTGCAATAGCTACCTTACCATCGAAAGTTTTCCCTATCATGATAAACTGACCATACATTATCACCCATACTATCACTGAATCCATTGTTGCCCAATACCTGCTTGTAAGTGAGCGCCTGTCCGTCTTTGGCAAAAACAAGGATAACCATGCTAAGCTGCAGATACTACATTTCCAGTCACCGCTCAAATAGTTATGACAATCGTAAGTCAACACATTTGGAAAGTTATAAGGTTCTGCAAACTTCTCCCAAATCTTCGCTGGTATTAGCCTCATAGAATTTAACCTTATGCAATTTTTGTTTTGCTTCCACCGTATTCATAGTGGCTATATCACACAGAGCTTACCTTCTGCCGTAAATCCGAAATGCCAACCAAACTGAATATTCTCCGGCTGTTTCTGTCTATCCAAGGCAATTGCCAAGAATATACCTTATTATTGCCATACAGAATACCTCTTCCGCCCTGACTACCTTTTAGAGCCGATAGCACGACCGGTCACAGTCACCAATCCTTTCACCTCAGACAATGTGAGACTATTCTGATCGTCTATTTCCATTCTACCTTTTACTTTAGCAGCATCCATCGTAAGTACTGTAAGATTCACATTCTCAGTTTTCAAGTCCCGGATAAGTTGCAGATCTTTCAGATCTCCCAATACCGCCATCGCTTCCGTCTGCGTCATTCCCGGATAGTCCTCATTAGGGTTCCACCAGTCGGGATTCGGTTTCTTGGTAGGTTTCTGTTTAATCACATTATTCAGCAGCGTCGCTCTCATGATTGTGATATAAGATATTTCTCCTTCACGGTTGCATCTGTGATGTCGACAAATCCCAAATCTTTTGCCGGAGTCATAATAGCCGAATAATCAATCCTCAATGTATAGGGACGGTTGCTGCCTGCCACTTTTAATTTTACTGTAGCCGGTTCATCAGAAAGGTCGAATACGACAGTCTCAACCGTAGCGCCCGCCATTAATGCGCCCTCTGCAAAGTTCAGTTTGACGTTGCTTCTATCCATATTCCGGTCATAAGTGATCACAAGCTCTTTTTGTCGCATTGTTTACTGTCAGTTTATATCCGCCATCTACCGTAATTTTGAAGAGTCAACAATCGGTAACGCATTGAAGTTACTATTACCTTATATTTCACCGTTTTCCGTCCGGTCCCTTTAAAATATAAGTCAGATCATCCGTCATATCATAACTATTCACATTGTAGGATAGGTGAGCTGATAACCGGTATTTTTACTTCAACTGTCAGTTTACAACCAGAAAAATTTCGGCCTGGTCAAAAGCAAACGTAATCGTAGTACCGTCTACAGCACCCTGTACTTTTTTTCTCCGTCAGCTTCCACCTGCACTGATTTGAAAGGAGTCGTTGCGGTTGTTCCGCCATCACCTTCATCACCCATCTCATCATCACTGTCCGAGCAGGAAACGCCCAACATTATTCCCAAAATAGAGAATAACATCCAAAAACATCTTTTTAGAAATAAAGATTCTGTTTTCATAATCTTAGAAATTAATTAATAATAATGTTATGTTTTCATAGCCGGATTATCGGGCTATCGACGCAGCAAAAGTAGGCGGTTTCATCTAACGAAAAAGGTCGAAAAATTTACCGGAAAACTCTCTAAAGTATAGAAATACGCACTTTTTGCCGAAATTTTGTTTTTGTAGCCTCTTTTACTCTTTTCGATATCGTCGACTGATTCACATCTTTATGGAAGAGTTATCAAACTGATGCTTCTTCTTTTCCGAAAGTGAATCGATAATTCAATGACAGACCAATGATATAGTCATCTATACGAGGCGTACGGGAAATACTTCTCTGTATATATTCCGCTTTGCGTAATGTAATGCTTATGTTTTGCTTTGTATGGATTACTGACATTGAGAAAATATGTAAGTTATTAATGCTATATTGCACGTTAAAATCCAACCTGTGAGGGTTATGATAGATGTCGCCGTTGAAACTCATACTTTTTGGAAGGGGACATATAGCCTAAATAAACATACCATCCCTTATTTCTCCAATAAATGCTACAAGGCCAGAAAAAAGCTATTATAAGACTTTTTTTTTCTCCTACATCTATGTTTGTATGATCGTAAATACCCAAGGCTCTGAAGAATAATTTTTGCGGAATAATGGCATAGTCTAAAACGACCTCACTGTGCGACCACAGGCAACTTCCTCCATTAAAAGATTGGAAAACGAATGTATTTCTGTCGGAGTCATAGCGATGGGAGAGAATAGTCTTGGTTAGAAAGAGCTTCAAATGACGAATAGATAAATAAAAGTCCAACGTTTGCTGACGTTCCAATATACCTCAATGCCATTATATCTCAAGTAATTTTTCAGTTCCGGATTTCCTACGAATAGTTCATATTCATTCATTCGATATTCATATCCGGTACGGTCAGAAAGGCTGGGTTCTCCACTCCTACCGTTCCGGTCAGCTGCAGAGAGTGCTTCTGTAATCGTAAGATAACTTCAGGAAGGGAACGAACGCAGTAGTCACACTATTTCCATTCGTTTTGGTATAAGACAATTCTTCTGCCACTTTAAGTTGAAGATTGAACCGCTTTTTATTTTATAATTATACAAGACAGATAGTCTTGTGTTACTTTGCTTTAAAAAAGTGGTCGGACACTTCCCCGCATCGTGTTCAAATCATCCGTATGAGTATAATTCTGATAAACTGCCAGCGTTAATGCGGAATTGTTCTTGAATGTTTTTGAATAGTTTACGTCTACATTTGCGTACCAACTTTTTTTCATCCGTTCCGTTGCGATAGGCGGAAACAGCTGTTTTCTCCCTCTCGTTGCTCATACCAACGGTCATACCGGTTATCTCCGTGACTTCCATAAAGACATAACTTTATTTTCTGTCTGCGAGGCAAGTCACGTATATAATAAGTTGGAGCGCCGCATTTAAGCTTGTAGAATTTCTCCCTTTCCTGTTTAGTCAGGAGTAGGGGGGGATTATTACTATATTGCTGGCTGACCCAATTATCGATGTCGCTACTCTTTTCTATTCATTCGGAGCGAACTGTAACATATTTGTTTTTTATCTTTGAACATGTAGTTCATGTACGCCTGTAGGTCGTTGTTGTTGTTCGACGAAGGCAGTTGCTTGTCTGTTCTGACAATAGCTTCGTTCGGGAATAGATAGGTGGTCTCAATACACTTTCGGATGGGATTTGAAGTGATTATAGTTGTCCTCCGCCACCGAAACTGTCCACTCTGATTTGCCTTCAAAGAACTGAATCGTTCCTCGCCCGTTGCCTGTGAGGCGGTTTAATTGGTGATTGGCGTTTCAATGCCACCGAACCTGCATAATCCCTCTCTTTTCAATATATAATCAAATATCACATCCGCTTCCGGATAATCGGGACGGCTTTGCGAATAAAATCAATCCGCTTGATATCATTAGGATTCAAATTCTGCACTTCGCCCGACGTAGCTTCACGGCCGTCAATGCACAATAACACATTCTTGCCAAAAATATGAGATAGAGGAGCTATTCGCAGTAACTCCGGGAATCATTAACATTTCTACCGTATTGTAACCATTATAGGCATGGCGCAACTGGGCGCGGGTAAGATAATACATCGTCTTGTCTTCCATCTTTATTTCATTGGACCCCAGTACCGTCACTTCCTGAAGCTGCTCCACCTGTTTATCCAACCGGATATCTCCCAAACGTACGAAAGATTCTTTTGTCGGATATAAGGTCAATATCGTCTCCTTTTGGCAGCCGAGATAGTTGAACCGCAGTTGGTATCTTTGCTCTTTCAGGGGAGCCGCAACGTAAAAAGCCCTTTCATATTGGTTGTGACGCCTGCAACAAATATTGTATCCGAGGTATAACAACGTACGGTAGCCGACTCAAGTCTTGTTTTTCATCACCTAACAAGTGCCCTTTTGCACTTGCATCGTTTGGGCTGTTATTGAAAAAAGAAAAGAAGAAGAAGAGTAACAACATGATAAAATAAAGTTTCTTCATAATATTATTAATCGTTTGAATAATAAACTCTTATAACCTTTGGCAATTAGCAACTAATAATCGCATACAAAGAAGCGAATTACTAACCGAAAAAAGGTCGAAAATTTACCGGAAAACTCTCTAAAGTATGGGAATATGCACTTTTGGGAACATCTTTTCTATTCTTAGTGCTTTCATCCTATTCAAGCAAATTTTATGAAAAATCAGACTCATTCTTGCTCGTTTCCGGCATGGTTTAGTACCTTTGCCGATAATAAATAACCATCAACATCCATAAAATAATGACTCCTCATTTCGACTTCTCCGAAGTCCCCTACCCTTCGGCCTGTGCCGCCGAAAACTGCCCGAAAGCCTCAACCTGCCTGCGCCGGATTGCCATGCAGTATGCTCCTGTCAACAGAATTTTCCTGCCGACGATGAACCCTAACCGGATAATAGCCGGAAAAGGTAAATGTGATTACTATTGTTCGAACGAGAAAACCCTTTGCACTTGGCTTTATGCCACGCACGGCAAATGCACTCACCGTGCGAATGGCAGAAGAAGTACATTCCGCTACCGGATGATTACTTCGGACGCAAAATTACTACTTGAAACGCCGGGGGAGCACTGAAAATCACTCCTGCCGAACAGATATATGTCATAAACGTTGCTAAAGAACTGGGGTAGTACTGAATGACTACTTCGACGGTTATATGAAGAATATAACTGGAACCAGCTTAGTCGTTCCTACCATGTCTTCGGAAGAAATTTACGTTTCTACAGAGAACACTGTTATATCCCTTTAGAACCATGGTGGTTTCCCTAAAAGGAAACGCCCGTTTCCTCGTAGAGATACGGGCGTATCCATATAGGGAAACTATCGTGCCATAGGGAACGAGCGTATCCAATAAGGGAAACAACAAGGAAACTGTAATACTCTAACAAACAGCTATATATCTTTATCACGCTTTGCCTTGCTCCATGTATTCTTTGGGGAGTCATGCCGTACTTTTTCTTGAAAACAAGTACTGAAATATTTCGGGTCGTTGAAGCCCACTGCAACGGCAAGGTCGGTAATCCTTTATTTTACTTCGTCCGTCCATCAGTTTGCAGGCAGCAGTCAGCCGGACATTCAAGATAAACGCTGAAGGTGTCAATCCTGTCAACGATTTCAGTTTCTCTGTCAGCACTGTACGCGAAGCCCCATCTCACTGACAAACTCCGCCTGGCCGAACTCCACATCATTCAGATGAGCATTCACGCAGTCTATCGCACGCTGAAGGAATGTCTCGTCAAGTGAAGTATACTCCAGTTTGTCTACTTCAAATACAACCTGCTTACGAAAATCAGCCCCTTTCCGTTCCTGCCGTTTCAGGCAATTCATAATCTGCGCATAAAGCAATGAAAAGTTGCATGGTTTACTGATATACCCGTCAGCCCCGGAGTTATATCCCTCTATCTGACTTTCTTCAGCCCGTTTGGCTGTCAACAGGATGACAGGAATGTGGCAATATTCGAATTTATTCTTTATATACCTGCACAATTCTATGCCGTCCATCTCGGGCATCATAATATCGGAGACAACCAAGTCCTATGCCCCTTCTTGCAGCACTTCAAGCGCCTGTCTGCCATTTATGGCGGTTTTCACACGGAAATAGTTGGAAAGCAGATTAGAGAAAAGCATGCACAATTCTTCATTGTCATCGACAATCAACAGCGTATAGTCCTCCGGATGAAGTTCCGTTTTCTCGTCCGGCTCATCGCCTTCTTCCGTTTCATTGATATAAATCGGAACAGGAAAAGCTGTCTGTCTCTGCGCCGCCACTGTCTCATCGAGCTCTTCCTGTCGGTAGGTTTCTTTATCGACAGGCAGCATGATACGGAAACAATTGCCCGTCTGCTCATTGCTAAATGCTTCGATTGTCCCATGATGGAGAGCTACCAGGTCTTTTACCAATGCCAGACCTATCCCCGTACCTATTGTATTATGTCTTCTGTAATCACCTTCATAGAAACGCTTGAACAATCCGTCTATTGTTTTCTGTGTCATCAGTTCCCCGGTGTTGGTCACGTCAATCTGCAAGGTATATTCGTCCGCCAATGCCGCCCGGACGCATATCTGCCCGCCCTCCGGTGTATACTTCGCCGCATTCGACAAAAAGATTGTACACTATCTTGTCGAGCTTGTCGGCATCGAAAAACCAAAGATGATATCGGGAGTACTTTCAAAAAAGAAAGAAGCTGGCGTCTCTTGCCAAGCAAAGGTATAAAGGCTTCCGCACAACTGCGCAAAAAAAGAAGAGATGTCTCCATAAGATACACAAATCTTCAGATTGCCGCTTTCCACCTTTCTAAATTCCAATACTTGCTGTATCAGACGCATCAGGCGGGTAGCATTGGCAGTCATCACCGTGTACAGTGTGCGTTTGTCTCCCCCCTGCTCTTCAGGTTTTCGAGCGAGGCAAGAATGATGCTCAGCGGAGTCAGCAACTCATGAGTGATATTGGTAAAGAACTGTAATTTCAAATGGTTAATCTCCTGAATCTTCTGTTTCTCCATCTTTGCCAATCTGAATCTCATGCTGCATGCGCATCTTATATCGCAGGAAACGAAAGACAAAAATAGAGAATCACCACAATAGCAACGGCATATAGGCAATAAGCCCACCACGTCAGCCAGGGGAGCGGGAAGAATACGGACCTTCAGGGTTCTCTCCGTATTTCCCCCACACACCATCCTCGTTCGTTCCCTTCAAGCGGAACAGGTAAGTGCCCGTCGGCAGGTTATTATAAGTGGCAAAATGGCGTTGGGCATCCACCACGATTTCTTTATCGTCATAGCCTTCCAGACGATAGGTATACATGTTCTCCTGCGGATTCACGTAATTCAAGAGAGAAAACTCGATAGTAAAGTTATTATCCTGATACTCAAGTGTGATTCCGTCTGTATAGTTCACGTGTTTCTCTGAGAATCGTCGCCTCTCTTCCGGCGTCATGCTTCTCAAAGAGCGATTGTGTACTTTGAAGTCTGTAAACACGAGGGGAAAAGAGGAAGGCTATAGCCTGTCCTATCTACCATGAAACTTCGTATCCCGTGCGAACTTCCGAACATGAGCCTCCTTCGGCCAGCCGACAACAGGACGCGATTGAACGAAAAAGTTTCCCATATCATTGGCTACCGCATAATAGTTTATGTTTTCCCAGTACGTGGGCTTCATTCATGGTAAAGGAAAGCACCGTATTATTGGTCGTTATCCATATCTTCCCGACTGTCTTCCACAATGTTGGTGATTCCCTTATTCTCTATGGTGGAGAAAGAAGTGATAGTTACAAACATATCCTGCCGGCGGTCGTAGTAAGAAAGACCATTCCACATAGAGCCTGCTCAAATCTGCGACGGAATCGACCAACAGGCAAAAGATATTTCTGCACATCACGCTTCTGCCCTACGGCGTAAAGCGCTTGTAAGTCTTGTCCTGCAAGTTGATGCGGACAATTCCTTCATAGTTGGTAGCAATCCATATTCCGTTCCGCATCTTCCTTAATATCGAAGATACGTGAATGAAGGAATTCCAGTTCCGCACCGGCATCCATTCCGACAGTTTATGAAACTGATCGTCCGCATCCAGAATATAAACTCCCTGCCGAGTACCTATCCATAAATTCCCTCCCGAATCTTCCATCAGCGTATGAATGCAATCGCTTTCGAATTTCTTCTCGGTCAGGCTGTTCAATGACCTTCACTTTATGATTTTTCTCATCATAGAGCCAGATTCCACGGCTATAAGTGCCGAAGCAAATCTCCCCGTTTTCTTTTCTCCTGATAATCGCGTCCACAGCAGACGTATACGGCAATTCCTTAAATCGGGATGCTCTGATAATTGATTTTAGTATGTGTCCGGTCATTATAAAGAATCATTCCGAAACCGATAATTCCCATCCAATATTCGTCGTTTCCGGCATAAAAAGATACTCCGTATGGAACTCAGTATTGTACAGTCCTCTCACCGTCTCCAACCGGTCAATGCCGAATTTTGTTTTCCGTCTGAATCTTACAAACACCGCCGCCGAACATGCTTATCCACATCTGATTGTCATGCGTACGCTGTATCGAGCTTACTTCATTGTAAGGCAGTTCTCCAATTTCACTACCCGGCAGGTAATTTTCGAAAAGAATAGAAATCATTCTCATCGTGCATGATACTCAAACCGCTACGGGTGCCCACCCATATACGATGCGACTCGTCCTGCTCGATAGCATATACGATATTATCAAACAATGAATTCTCCTCACCTTCTACCCGATGAAAACGGTCGTACTGCATACGTCCTGTCGTGTAGGGCGTTTTCAACTTCACAAGCCCCCCCTGTCCCAGGTTCCGACCCAAATCTGTTGCTTGTCGTCCTGATATACTACATTGGAAAAATACAAGACCGGATCAAGATAGGTGTAAAATTTATTCCGCCCCCGCATCGTAACGGTAAAGACCGCTTTCACAAGCTGCTATCCAAATGTCCCCCTGCGTATCTTCCATAATTGACGAGACTCCTCCCAACCGTCGGATCGACAAATCAATCCGCTCAAATACATCCTCCGCTTTTTCTCTTCCTGAAAAGCCCCCCGGTCGCCTCCTACCCAAATATCCCCTGTTCCTTGCACAAAAGATATCCGCTGCATTCAAAGATTCCAGTTTTCACTTCCGATGCGCTCTATTACCCGGTAAGCTTATGCAACTTGAACACTCCTTTTCCGCAGCAATCCATAAATCTCCATCCTGATCCTCGGTCACAACATTCAGATAACAGTTGAAAGGTAAATTCGTTCCGTCATTCAAACCATAATTCACCACACTGTAGCCGTCATAACGTACAAGTCCGTTGTAAGTAGGAAGCCAAATATATCCGTCGGAGTCCTGATACAGTATCCGCACCTCATTGGTAGGCAATATGCTTGATGAAATGGGAATGAATTTTAAGTTGGAAGTGTACTTCCTCATATTTGTAGCATGGCTGTCCACTGATAGTATGCAGAGGAATAGCAAAGAGCAGGGACAAATAAAATATTTCTTTTCATAGCAGACTATTTCAGTCAATTAAATCTTAAGTTATGCAAAACTAATATTTTATCAAAAGAATTACAATAAACTGAAAATAACTAAAAAAACATTGATAAACAAAAAATTCGACCAATGCTTAAGCTTAGTAATTCTATAAACATTTTATCTATTCTTTTCTAATCCAACAATAATTTATCATACTAAACATAAAAATAGCCAGTAAAAACGTATTTTAAAATTCAAAGAAGAGTAAATATCCCTTTCAGTATCTCAAATATATCGAAATATCTGTCAACCTATCGTATTAAGACTTTACCCCGTGTATGTCTCGATTGACATCTGCTGACATCTAACGACACGTGATGTCACCGTTTTGAGAATCAGCATTTTATTCAATTTCAGCCACTATTTTTGAGCTGTCAAACGAAAAACATTAATCTCAAAAATGATGGATCATGGCACAAGAAAAAGAAGTGAAAGAAAAACCGAAGCGGACGCGCAAAACGCAGAAATCCGCCAAAGAAAAGCCCTATGTGAACAAATCAACGAACTACTGTTTGTCCACAACAAAGGGAGGACCCAAAGCCGGTGTGCAAGCTGTCAGCGAAATTGACGGGGAAGGAAAGGTCAGGACGGTTCCTGCAGAAGAAAAGAACGAAAACTCCTTTCTGAAATTCGAGAAAAACTCCAGTATCCTCGAAAACTTCATCAGGAACTTCTGGAGCCAGCTCAAGGAACCTACACATTTCAAAGGCTCATACGAATGACCATCCATGATTACAAGCAGAACAGGCAGGCAATCAAAGATTTGTCACAAGGCAAGGAAACGGACGCAGTAAAAGAGTTCCTCAAACGCTACGAAATCCGGCCGAGAGAAAACAAGGAACAGAGTAAGAACGAAAAAGAAACAGAAACAATGGCAAAGAAACAAAAATCAAACCCGCAGGAACAGGTACCACAACCGACAGTTTTCAACAGGGACAACCGCAGGAACAGCAGGCACCACGCCACCGTTATGACGAGAACATGGTAAACTGGGACGCACTGGAAAGATAAGGCGTCTCCAAAACTTCCCTCGAACAACAGGGACTGCTGGATTCCATGCTGAAAGGATACAAAACCAACAAACTGGTTCCCCCCCTAACACTGACGCATGACAGGTGCCAGGGTCAAACTGGACGCACGCCTCTCATTCATCACCATGCCGGACGGGCAGATCGGTCTGGGTATCCACGGTATCCGCAAGGAACCGGAACTGGAAAAGGCCCTATTTCGGGCACATCTTCACGGAAGAGGACAAGAAGAACCTCCGTGAGACAGGGGAAACATGGGACGGGTGGCGGAACTGAACCTGAACGGAGGATCCTATACACCCTGTCTCATCTCCATTGACAAGAATACCAACGAACTGGTTGCTGTACGACAGGAAAACGTATACATACCAAGTGAAGTGAAAGGTATCAGACTGACAGCGGATGAAATAAACGCGCTGAAGGAAGGACAACCGGTATATGGGACGGAATGACCTCAAAAACGGGAAGCCGTTCGACGCCACACTCCAATACAGCGCGGAACGCAGGGGCTGGAATTCATCTATCCGGAAAGCAAAAGGGTTCAACCAGCAGAGCCTGGGGAGGCGTACAGCTTTCACCCAACCAGATCAAGATGCTCAGCGAAGGACATACCATCCCTGTAGAGGACATGAAACGCACCGACGGAGCGCTGTTCTCCTCTTTTCGTCACGCTGGACAAGGTGACCGGCCGGCCGCAATATACACGCCATAATCCGGAGAACGGGGAAATATACATCCTGAAGGAAATCTGCAACGTGCTACTGACTCCCGAGGACAAGGAGGCACTACGCAAGGGCAACCCGTCTTCCTTGAAAAACATGCTCAACCGCAAAGGGGAAGAGTTCTCCTCCTTCGTCAAACTGGACATGAATACGGGCAGGCCGCAATACTCGCGTACACCGGACGGTTTCAGCGAGCGCCAGGTGCCGGTCGTTCCGGCGGAAGTATACGGGCATGTATTCACGGCACAGGAACGGGCCAACCTGCAGGACGGAAAACCATACTCGTATCGGACCCGAAAAGCGCCAACAACAAGACATTCAGTTCCTACCTGAAAGTGAACGCAAATTCTGGACAGCTGCAATACTTCCAGGAAAATCCCGACATACGCCGCAATACGGCCCGGCGTGCCGCACAGGCGGACGACACGCAAAACCGGCAGCAGGAACAGAAGAAAGGAAGCAGACAGGCCGTATAAAAGAATACAAAAAAGAATCATTAACCATTCATAAGAGAAAAAGACATGAAGCAGAATGACAACCGGATATTCAGAAAGGAAGACCTTGACTGGAAAACACTGGAGACCATCGGTATCCACAAAAGAAGAACTGGAAAAAAAAGCGGGGACATGGAACTGCTCCTGCAAGGGAGGAAACGGAAACCGTCCCATTGAAAATCCGTACTCCCGCACTCCGCTTAACAATGGACGCCACCCTCAGGATCACGGTGGGGACGGACGGAAAGCCGGTAATGGAAATCAACGGGATCAGTCCCGAAGCGGAAAAGCGAAGCCGGCGGATAATCCCTGCCCCATACAGACAGAATCAAAAGTATACACAATTTCCCCGTACCGGTTTTATTGCGAAGGTACGGGGAACATCAAATGAAAGAAGATCATGATTGCGATATTGACAGACAAGCCCAATGTGGGAAAAGAGATAGCAAGAATTCTGGGAGCACATACCAGAGAGGACGGATACATGAGCGGGAACGGGTACATGGTGACATGGACCTTCGGCAACATGCTTTCACTGGCCATGCCGAAGGATTACGGATGGACCGCCCGGAACGCGGGGACTTCCCGATAAATCCCGCCCCTTTCAGACTGATGGTAAAAACACATCAGGACCGATACGGGATGGATACCGGACATCAACGCGGTCCTCCAGCTGAAAGTGATCGAAAAAGTATTCGACGCCTGCGAAAGTATCATTGCGGCCACCGACGCCTCCCGGGAGGGAGAAATGGTCTTCAGGTACCTTTACCGGTATCTGAATGCAGGAAACCCTACCGCCGTCTATGGATCTCGTCACTTACGGACGAAGCCGTGCTGGAAGGAATGGGCAGCCTCAGGCCCGGCAGCCTGTATGATCGCATGTTTCTGGCAGCGGACAGCCGCAACAAGGCGGACTGGGTACTGGGACTCAACGCCAGCTATGCCCTCTGCCAGGCGACCGGAACGGGAAACAACTCACTGGGACGGTGCAGACACCCGTACTGGCAGCCATAAGCAGCCGTTACCGTGAACGTGAGAACCACATTGCCACGGACACCTTTCCGGTTTTTATCAGCCTGTGCAAAAATAACACCCTGCTCAAAATGCGCTGCACGGAAGAATTCACGGACCGGGAGGCGGCTGCACGGCTTTACAGTGACTGCAAACTGGCCGGACATGCACGCGTCACCGCTGTCAGCAGGCAGATCAGGGAGATAGAGCCTCCAGCCCTCTACAACCTGACCGAACTCCAGAAAGACGCCAACAACTATTACGGAATGACTGCCGGAAAATCACTTGAAATCGCACAGAGACTTTATGAGAAGAAACTGATTTCCTATCCGCGAACTGCCGGACGTTTTCCTTCCACGGACGTTTACGACAAACTGCCCCGTATCATGGAAAAAATCCTGAACAGGAAGGAATTCCGACCGTATGTCAGAAGCATGGGGATCAACATATTCGACCTGCCGGACAAGGTTGTCGACGAAGGACAGGCGGCGGAACACCACGCCATCATCATTACCGATACATATCCGGAAGGATTAAACCGGGAGGAGATGCAGCTGTACATGATGATTATCGGACGGATGCTGGAAGCCTTCATGCCCGCATGCAGGGCGGAATACACCACCGTGGATGCCGTATGTGCCGCACGAAATTTCCGGTGTCATGCATGCCGCATCATTGAAAAGGATGGTTCGGCATATTCGAAAGGGAAAGCGTCATTGCAGGAAGGGAATACGGCTTATCCCCCATCCCGCAACTGGAAAACGGGGAGACGGCCGCTGTTACCGGATGCAGCCTGATACACAGGAAGGACCTGCCCGTATCCGCATATACCGACGCGGAACTGATCACCTACATGGACACTGCCGGACTGGGAACGCCGGCCACGCGTACAGGAATCCTGCAGACCCTGATTGACCGCAAATATGTACGTTATTCAGGCAAATACATCATCCCCACACGAAAGGGGCTTTACATATATGAGACGGTACGAACATGAAAATAGCGGGAACCGCACTGACTTCGGGCTGGGAGGCGCAACTGGCACGAATGGAAAGGGGAAAGCTTACACAGGAAGAATTCATGAAAGGGGTACTCAAACTCTCGGGAGAGGTAACGGAAGATATCTTCCGGAAATGTGAAAGATAGAAGCTATATATAGGAACGGGAAATGCAGGCTGAAAAGTCTGCATTTTTTATTTGTCAGACATCTGTTATGCCGCTTTTAGGCGGCAAAGGTACCGGATTACCGTATTCGTGTCAAGGCAGCCCTGCGGGCCGGTCGGCTGAAAGAAAAATCATCCTCGCTGCGCTCCGGTATTTTCTTTCGCCAAGCCTTGACACAAAAAGGGCAATCCGGGGAAGGAGGCCTGTAAAATCGGGAAAACAGATCCCGAAGGGATAATCATACACTCATAAAAAAACAACAAGGACATGAAACAGAAATCCATCGCAAGCATCTGCAAGCCGGCGGTCACACTGCTGGCAGCCGCAGCAATAATCCTGCTATGCCGCAAAGGCATAATTCCGGTATATACCATCCTGTTACTGACAATGGCGGAAGGCATAATCCGTATTTTACTAAGGCTCCTCCGTTCCTGGCGACAATTCTCAGCATTCTGATCCTTATCGGAATGATATTATAAACCCCTTAAACAACAAATGAAATGGAAACAAGGAAATTCACCCCGTCAGCTCCGGTCGCACCCGCACTGTGGCCGACAACGCGCAGCATCAGGCCTGCAAAGAGAAGATTTCCCAATACGGTTGATGAGCCCAGAAACATCGGGTATTATCTCAAGCCACTGCTTGACATCACGAAGCGACCGGACAGAGACGAAAATTCTGAAGACATATCTCAAGGAAACCTATGTATAACAATAAAAAACAACCATTATGTTTTTCCAATCAATTTATCAGATGATGTCGGCAGGCACAGACCTGAACATCAACATCAGGAGAACGGACGGAAAACTGTCCGTAGCGGTAATGCCCAGGCGTACAACACTCAAGGATGAAGCCGGACAGGCCATCGTGCCGCTCATACTCAACGGCACCCCCATGGAACTGGACGGACAATTCCTGCAAATCATCACCACACCGCTGCAGAAAGCGCAGGAATCCTCACCAACCTTGAAACCTTCGAGCAACAGGCACGGCTGACCGCAACACAAGGCAAGGCGACCGGAACCGCCAACGACAAGAAGACAAAAAAGAGGCACGTGAAAAACAGGAAAAGATGGAAAACTCCTCAAACGTGCGGAGGAGGCGTTCACGGCAGGAAAATACTCGGAAGCGACAACCTGCCTCAGGCAGGCCAAGGTACTCGCAGATACGGACAGGCAGAAACAGATAGAGGCAAGGATACAGGAAGTGCAGAAGGAGTCGTCACAGGGCTGCCTGTTTCCTGAAACGGATACACAGCCGCTCCCACAACAGCCGCCCGCAAACGGTACGGCGAACGGAAACCGGCCTGACGGACAAATGCGGATGTTCACGTCACAACCTCCACAACAGCCTGTACAGCAGGCAATCCCGCAAACGGTACAACAACCGGTGCCTCGGCCGCAGATAGTACAGCCGCAGCCCGTACCACAATATTATCCGGGAACACCGCAACCCGTTCCCCTGCAGCCGCAAGCAACCGTCATACAGACAACCCGGGAAAATACGGGCAGGGAATACCAGTCACCGCCACAACCGGCCACAGAAGCGCTCACTTTTGACAAGGACGATGAAAATGACAGGGAACTGTTGCGTGAAGACCCGTATGCGGAATACATAGACTTCCCGCAGGAATGCCGTATGAAGGACGAGACACAGGCGGAGCTTATATGTTGTTAAACCATTAAAACTTTAAATAATATGGCACTTGATATCAAAGGACTCAAAAGAGTATTCATCCTGAAAAAAGGAAATGGCACCCTGACACTGGAAGACCCGGACAGCAGAATGTCCCTTTCCGAAGTGACGGACTTCTATTCCATAAACTATCCGAACTGACCACGGCAACCCTGCACGGGCCGGAACTCGAAGAGGACCGCGCGGTATACCGGTTCAAAACCACCATAGGAACGAAAGGATAAGCCATGGCAAAGAAAAACAAACCCTAAGAAAAAGGAGGAGACAGCATGCAGACAGCTATCGGAACTACAAACGGAAGACCTGGCACGACTTATTATCAGCGAGGCCGGATGCACAGACATCAGCCGGGGAACCGGCAGCAGAAAGAAAAGAAGGCTGCCGCCGGCAGGAACCGTAATGATTTTCTAACGGGGAGAATTCTCCCGTTACCCCCGATTACTATATGGAGAGCCGCGCGGGAGAAAAAATCAACCTTACGACAAGGGAGAATTTTGATTTCCTGTACCGTTCGGCACTCAGATACAGCGGGCTTGTCGGCCTCAGGCTTCCTTTCCGCCCGACCAGGAAATCACCGAGGATGAACATCATCAAACTGTACCGGGCAATGGACACCATACTCCCGGAGCATGTCAACCTGGAAGAGGAGAACGGAAGGCTGTACTTCTGCCTCTACCGGTTCCATGAGTGGCCGGAGTATAAACTGTTCTGGATACCGCTGGAATTCACGGAGAGACTGCCGGAAAAACTCGGAAGGATAGCACTGGAATTTATCCGACAGCTCGCCCGACACCATGGCATACCCAAAAGCACGGATACCAGCTACTACGAAATGGCACACGATTACCTGGAAGACTACAGGCTCTACGACGAAGAGGCGACGGCAGGAGAGATCAGACGCAAGGCCGCACTTGCCAGACTGTATGAAAAAGGGAAGGCGCACCGTATACTGAAGAGAATGGACAATCCAAAGGGATTTCTTGCGGACCTGGAGGGGGGAAATACGGAAATACCATACAAAGAAGAACTATGAGCGGGCATTGCTGGAACTGCTCACGGAAGGTACGGCATACATTTTCACACGGCAGCCCGAGCATCATGCAATACTCCTACGACTGGGCATACGAGGAGGGCACCTGATTTCAGGCCGGTGGGACTGGAGACGCAGATCATGGTCACCTGGTCGGTAAAGGACGCCATGAACGACGAAATGGAAAGCTATTTCAACTCGGACTACCAGGAATCATACGCGATCACACCCGTCACGACATTCCACCTGACGCCGGACACGGAAAAGCCTTTCTCCATGGATGACTTTCCGAGCGGTTCTCCCAATGGCTCGCACGCTTCACAAAACTCATTACAAACAACTTCTAATAAAACAGGAAAATGAATGAACTGACAATACAGATGCAGCAAATCATGCATCCCAGAGCGGTACTTGTCGCCTATGAATGCGAAACGGCAGGTTACTCGATCCCGCGAAGTTATCTCGAACTTAGGCCTGTCAATGAGAAAGGACGGATGGGAGCCGGCATTCCGGTAACCTATGAGTTCATGAACTCACTGGTGGAACATCATACACGGAAAGCATGAGGCGGAAATCCCGCACGGACGCATCCCCGGGAACATGCTCCTGTGCGACTCCAGAAAAGGCCGCGAAAGGTACATATGGTACAATCCGCCGCAGAAGAGAAAAATGTACTTCCAGGACGGGCTGCACATTACAAACGGGACATTCAACGTACCGGGCGTCATCTACGTGGTGGAACGGGAATGCATGGACATACACGCCTTCAAGGGAACAATCCCCGAAGAGCGGACAGAACTGTATCTGGCACCGTTCTTCAATGTAACCGGGGCGGACGTCTGCCTGGGCAACTCATCGCTAAAGAAACCGCAGGACATGGATTTTCATGAATTTCAGGAATACTGGGAAAAAGCGTTTCTGGATGAGCGAGTTCTCACATTTGGGAGGCGGCAGGAACCCGACCCGCAGCAATCTGGTTTCAGTAACAGAACATGTACGGAAACAATCCGTTTGATTACAGCGAGTTACAACAACCGGGAAGAAACTTAAAGACATACTGGCATGAAAAAAGATTCATTATACGGACAGCTACCTGCTGAAACCTTACCATCCCGTCACCATCCATGTTGCGGGTGCAGGGGCACGGGATCACAGGGTCATAACCAACCTGGCACGCATGAACGTCGCGTTGCAGGCACTGGGACATCCGGGACTGCACGTCACCGTATTCGATCCCGACATTATCACGGAAGCCAACATAGGACGCCAGCTTTTCAGTGAGACGGAGCTGGGGCAAGGCAAGGCGACAGCGGCCGTCACACGCGTCAACCGTTTTTTTCGAACAACATGGACGGCGGAAAACTGCCGCTATCCCGTACGGAAAACACAGGAAAACAGGGATGACAGGACAAGGCCGGCAAATATCATCATCACCTGCACGGACAATACCCGCTCACGACTGGAACTGTGGAGATTCCTGAAAAAAATACAGGAGGCCTCCGTAAACAATGAAAGGGCGGTTTATTACTGGATGGATTTCGGGAATGCGCAAACCACCGGGCAAGTCTTCATAGGTACTGTCCGCAACAAGATACGGCAACTGGCATCAAAAGAATTCATGCCGGTACCCGAATGAATGTCATCACCGAGGAGGTGAACTATTCCACAATAGAAGAGAAAGGACTCGGACCGAGTGCTCACTGGCGGAAGCACTGAAAGACAGGACCTGTACATCAACTCCATACTGGCACAAGTCGGCTGTGACATTCTATGGAAGATGTTCAAGGAAGGAAGAACCCTGTACCGGGGAGCATATATCAATCTGGACACACTCCGGGTTAATCCGATACCGGTATAAGCCATGTGAAACAGACAGCCTCCTTGCCGCCAACAGTTGCTGCGACAAGGGAAGCATCGGTATTTTTTTTCAATCCGTATAAAACCGGAACCGGATTCAGGACTTAATCCGCACTAATCCGGCAACACCCTTTCCTGTTTTAACCAGTTCGTATTTCTCAAGCCTTTCATACAATTTGCCAAGCGTCCTGCAGCCATACCTTTTTCACTTTGAATTTGGGCATCAGCTTCTTCAGCGCACCTCCAATCAAAGACAGGCTAACCTCCGCCTTACCATCAGCAGCCTGTTCAAAAGCCTTATCAAAGTATTCCATATCTCTTTGAATAAAAAAATTCAGGTGTATTTTCCTGAAAAGGCTTCTCCTCCTTCCGGTCAGCTAACAGAAACCCGGTACAGGAACGTACCAGTGCCACCGGCGTCTTTCCCCCCGTAACCAAGAACCATCAGGCCACTCCTGATACGTTGTGCCAGCAAGGTATAATCCCCGTCACTGGCAACCAGACAAAACAACCGACCTGCCCCTCATGCAGGATGTCCATCGCATCCATAACCAACGCAATATCCGTCGTATTCTTTCCCTGCACAAAAAAGAGGAAGCCTGCACCATCCTGAACGAATAATCCCTTGCCGCATCCTTCCAACCGGAAAGTTTTTTTAGTCCAGTCACCATATATACGTCTCTACAACGGCAGTACCATAGCGAGATACAAACCGCATCACATCTTCCATCTTCTCGGAAGAAGCGTTATCGCCGTCAATCAAAACCGCGACAAAACAAATCTTTTTCTTTTTTCATACCGAATCCTTGCTGCAAAAAATATAACAGGTTCCCGCAAATATAAATAATTGAACCTATTTTTTCTTTCCCCTCTGCCGCAAAATCCTGTATTTCCGAACTACGATAAAAAATTCTTACCGTTCTCGTCCGTCTGGTAGTAGCGGATAAGCCCTTTTCACGGTAACGGGCAATGGTCCGTTGCGTCACGCCCAGAAGCTGCGCAAGGTCACAGTTATCCAGCAAGGTGTCGCCGTCCAGGCAGTCTTTCAGGCGGTTCATACGGTCAAGTTTCTTTTCAAGGCGATTAAAACCTTCCACCATAGTCATTATCATTTTCTCAAGTACCTCATTATCTATATACATCATGGCATATCCTCCATTGTTTTAAAAAGTGATTACCTGAATACTCTTCCTGTGCGCACTACAAGAGTATATTACACTATAATGAAAATTACATGCCGGATTCAAAAAACGAATCCATCTTTTTACATAACATTCTAATTCACAAAGAAATATAAAATAAAAATTACAAAAAGCACTGTAAAATGTAATCCCGGATGTTGTAAAGTTCGGGTACAAATTGTAAATACGATTTACAATTTGACCAGCTATCCGTGAAATCTGACGACATCTGCTGACACCTGTAGTCAGAGACTTGGAGACAAACTTACCGGCAGCATATCTTTGCATCGGACAAAAATCAAAAGCTTATGGAAGTGATCAGTATCGAAGCCACAACATTTGAAGAAATAAAGCAGGCGTTAAGCTCAATTATCCGAGATATCCGGACAGGAAGAGGAATACGGCAGGAGGAAAGACTGACGGAATGGATGGACAATCAGGAAGCATGTATCATGATGGATATCTCTCCAAGAAAGTTGCTTACTTTTACGCAGCACGGGAAAAATCCCGTACAGCAGGATAGACAGGAAAATCTATTACCGGAAAAAAGACATCATCACATACATGGAAGGACTGTTACAAAAAGGAAACAATTAAGCAAAGAAATATGGCACATGACTTACTGACAAGGGAAAGTCCGGAGATTATCCGCTTCTTCCAGGATATTGACACATCACTGAACTCTTAAAAAAGCAAACCGGACAGATACAGGCCTGTCCTGAACGGTGACAGGTATATCACCGAAGCTGAACTGTCCGAATCACTGAAGATAACACGCCGGACACTGGTTGAACACAGGACAACCGGACTTATCCCCTATTACCGGCTGGGAGGCAGGATACTTTATAAAGAAAAAGGATATTATAAACTGCTGGATGAAAACAGGATGGAAGCTTTTTAAAAGCCGACAATATAGAAGAGAACGTCTTCGGGAATTTTCCTAAAGACATTCTCTTCATATATATGCCGTTCATTCCAGTATAAATGAATACATTATAAAAGTTTTCTGTAATTTTATCCCAATACTATTTGGAGGAATCGAACCTTTTCCATATCTTTACACCGTCAAAAAAATGACAGCGATAAAGATTGAAATAATTGAGATTAGGTATATGGCTAATTCAATGGTTTCGATTTTAACGATATAATATTTAGTGCTGTCTATCAGGACTTTAAAAACAAAGAACTTTTGAATGTTCGATTCTTGGTGGCACCACTTTTAAGAAAAGAAAGACGATGTAAATCTCTGAATTTCAAAGAAGTTCGGGGGATTTTTCTTTTCCAAGAATAGGCAAAATAGGGGATAAAGGGGGATCAACGTAAGAATCTGAGGGCTTTCGTTTTTTATGCATATAATTTAGCGAGTCTGTACAAGAAAAATGCTTTATCTCTTACTCCTCTGAACTGTGCCCTGAACGCTTTGATTTTAGCATTAAATGACTCTGCTGCTGCATTGGTAGCCCTTCTTTCAAAGAAGTTTATTATATTCATATAGTACGTTTGTATCGAGCGCTACCCTTCCAAAGGTGAGAAACCCCGCTTTGTCTACTTCATCATACCACCTTGCAAGCCTTGTCAAAGCTATATCTTTAAACTTACACTGATGATAGATTGATCCTAACCGCATGGCCATATAATATCCTTTCTTTATATCGGGATATTCTTTAAATAGAATCTCGGCCCGTATCCTTTGAGACTGAGTCCATAGCGATTCTTTTTTGTAAAGCAGATAAATACTCCTTGCCAGCAACTGTTTTCTTGTATCTCCATTGGCGAAAACGGGCGCATGATACATCTTTTCCGCAGGCCTTGGCGTAAGCTATCTGTATGGACTCTTCGTCCAAAGCCTCCCAGCGAGCTTTCACCCGCATCTCCTGAACCGCTTCATACGCTAATTTCTGTACATGGAAACGATCCGTAACCCGTTTGGCAGCAGGGAAGCAAGTCCGGGCAATCTGTTCCATATTGGGAGCCATATCCAAGGTTATCTCACGCACCTGGTAGCGGCGACGACGCGAAAGTTTAAGCAGGACAGAGGTAACCGTGCAAACATCCGTACCTTTAATGATACCAATAATACTGCCTTTACCACCGTGAGTCTCTTTATTAATCAACACAGTATAGAGTTCTCCACGGGAAAGAGCCACTTCGTCAATGCAGACGTAGGCACCAATGTTCTTCTCAAACAGGAGCCAGTTCTCTGCGTGACCAAAGCTGATCCCAGTGTAGGTAATTACTTAAATGGTTGCGGTATTGACGTTCCAACAAATCCCCGTCAACGCCATATAAAGTACCCAATAACTTGCTTTTAACTGATCGGATAATTATCAATATAGTTCTTTAAAAAAGACGCAAAGTCTTGCGTCAAACGAGTACCCTCAGCCACCATACGCCAATTGCGGGAAATATACTCATTGCTGCTTTTCAAAATCCAACGGCGACGACGGAGGTTCAAAAAACTTTCTTTGCCACGAAGAGGAAAGTCTTGAACAACAACAGGCTCATAAAACCCTTTACTCTCTGTTTCTTGACCAGCATACTTCTCGGGGAGCTCTTTCCTTCACATCAACAAGATCAAAGTAATCCAAAGTTCCTTCAGGAAGAAAAAGGTGATAACCATTTAACTTCATAAGCAATTAATTTGGAGACAAAGATAACAATTTATATATTTAACCCTCAGGGTTATTCATTGATCCTGAAGGGGACTCAGTCAGAAAAACGTCTTCCAACAGTAACATTCCCTAAATCCCAGAAATCAGCTATCATATCGAATGCTCCGATAGATACAGATCTAATTTCGTTGGGCATATCAGATATTTTCACACTGTTCCTGTTCTCGAGTATCATAGGCAGCAAAAGTCCTATTAAATGTTTCGAATATCAAATCAAAAACTTGTATTGCCCAAAGATCTTATTTTTCATGTCGCTTTATACAATTACAAAATAAAACTTTAATAACGGATTATTGCTTTTTCAAGACAGATATTAACTGCATTCATACCTTTTCGTACCACGCTCAAGATCAAATGTCACAATGTTGTTTTCTACAATATTGCCAACAACATTATTTACATGGAAGAAATACTTTTCAACACCGTTAAGATCTTTTAATAAAAAGCCAAATCCCCTAGCCTCATTAAAAAATTCAACCCTTCCTCTTAAGATAGCCGGTTCTTCCTCTTCCTTTTTGGGAGTTGCAATGATTATTTCATCGGGATTTATTTCCTCTTTTTTTAATATCTTCCGTTGGAGGAGTCGAAGTTATCATTCCATTCTCGTCCACATAAGCAATCATATCTTCAAAGCTATTCGCTTTTCCCGACAATTTTTTGCTTTCTTTCTTCTTTAATTTTTCCTCTCGTTTAGCGAGTCTTTTCTTTTTTCATTTTCACGTTTACCTACTGTCATGGATTTTGCCATAGAAATCATATTTAATTTATACTTATTTTTAATGAATAATAAGAGGCTAATTTCAAAAAGTGAAATTAGCCTTATTGAGTTTCTTACCGGTCAACTTCTGAATATCATTAACCAGTTTACGTTCTTCCTGCGAACAGAATGTCAATGCTGTCCCTGTATTTCCTGCTCTTCCGGTACGACCGATACGATGTACATACGTCTCGGGAACATCCGGGAGATCATAATTAATAACCATAGGCAACTCACTTATATCGATTCCTCTGAAGCAATATCAGTAGCAACCATAACCCGGGTTTTCCCCGACTTGAAGTTACCCAATGCGGACTGCCGCGCCGCCTGACTCTTATTTCCATGAATAGCCTGACTACCGATCCCAGCCTTACCTAATATCTTAACAATCTTATCGGCATTATGCTTCGTACGCGAGAAGATAAGTACCGATTGGTCTTCTGCTTTTTGCAAAATTGAAATTAATAATTGACTTTTCTCTTTCTTCTCTACGAAGTACACAACCTGATTGATAGAGTCTCACACAGTAGACGATTTCGGTGTTATGTAAATCTTCACCGGATTCTTCAACAGAGATTTGGTTAAAGTAACAATGGTGTCAGGCATTGTTGCCGAGAAGAACAAGGTTTGCTTTTCTTTAGGAAGTTTCGGCAACAAACGTTTGATGTCATGGATAAATCCCATATCAAGCATACGGTCAGCCTCATCCAATACAAAATACTGAATAGTATCCAGATGTATATATCCCTGATTCATCAAATCAAGCAGACGTCCCGGGTGGCTACCAAATATGTCGACCCTTTTGCGTAACATATCAACCTGCGGACGTTGATTTACACCACCGAAGATCACTCCGTGGCGAACACGGGTATATTTTGAATAATCGTCAATGCATTCACTGATTTGCAGTGCCAATTCACGGGTAGGTGTCAATATCAAGGCTTTGATACTCTTATCCCGGTTTTTAAGCGGCTTGCAAATGCTGAATAATAGGAATGGCAAATGCAGCGGTCTTTCCAGTACCAGTCTGCGCACAGCCTAATATATCTTTTTGTTAAGGCGGCAGGGATTGCTTTTACTTGTATAGGGGTAGGATTGGCATCCCTTTTTCTTCAATTGCTTTTAAAATAGGTTCGGTTATATTTAAATCTTTAAATGTCATATATATTGTTTTTGAATCTGCCGTAAAACATATCTTATATAAATGTATAATGATATAGACTTGTGATTATACTTACTCAAAGAGGCTTTGCCCATACAAAAAGTCTGATAAGTCTTTGCAGAATGAAAAGTGCAGGTAATTTCCGATATTGCGGAACGCTTAGCAGAACTAAATAAAAAATTTTTCGAACTCTCTGTAAAAGTTTATTTATATATGAAAAGCAGAAGACAGAATTTCCCGCCTTTATCTGATATTAATATCTTCTGGAGTTATTATAACCACCACGAGGCTACCATTGAGGGTCTTTCCTCGCGAGGACGCGCAACGCTTACAGAAATAACCTTGCTGTCATATTCTACGCCTCCAAACTCTGCAAATAAATTTGTCCAGTCAGCATTATTAATGCCATAACTTAAACCTGAAATGTAAATGTTCATTCTAAAAATGTTATAAAATAAATAATAAATGGAGTGAGGAGGATAATTAAAGAAGAGGACTGCTTACTAATAATATATTAAAAAGAAGAACTATACGATAATGATTCGTAACTCAAACTCTGGGGACTAAACTCGAAATATTTTCACTACATTCACAGCATGAAATGCAGAATTATACTCGAACTATTAGCAATTCTCTTTTTTACAGGATGTTATAACAGAGAACAGATTTCCCGGCTTGATGAGGCGGAAGCACTGTTACAAAATAAGCCGGATAGTGCCTTAACAATATTACAACAACTCAAATCGGAAGCAGCCAGGCTGAACAGGCCAGGTATGCGTTGCTTTATTCAGAGGCTTTAGACAAAAATCATATCAAAGCAACGAATGATTCACTGATTCGTCGGGCTTGGGAGTATTACAAACATCATCCCAAAGATTTACGCCGCCAATGCAAGACTCTCTATTATTGGGGAAAAGTCAAACTGCGTGCAGGAGACAAGCCGGGAGCGTTACGCCTTTACCTGAAAGTTGAAGAGAAACTGAAAGATACCAATGAGCCTTATTATGCGGGGCTTTTATACAGTCAAATCGGTGAAGTGTATTATGACCAGATGAACTATAGCCGGGCTTATCATTATTTTCGTGAAGCTCGCAATAACTTCCGGCAGGCTGATAATACTCGCGAAGAAACAGAAGCAACTCTCGATATGGCAGCCGCAACTTTCAATTCGAAAGATATGGAGAAAGCCATGCGGCTCTATTCTGCCGCACTCGATTTGGCCGATGAACACAAGTTCGATAAGTTAGCCAAAGCCAGCCTCACCAATCTTGCTTCTCTCTATGTAGTGTCAGGCAAGAAACAAATTCCTCATGACCTGCTGCAACGTATCGAACTTTCTGCCCGGCAAGATACGCTCTACGGATATCATACATTAGTAGATGCGAATCTACTGAAAAACCGTATAGACAGCGCACGCTACTATCTGGCTCTTGCAGAAGCACATTCTACCGATATACGTGACATGGCAGACCTGCAATACACCGCTTATCGGATTGAAGCGCAGGCCAGAAACTTCGAGAAAGCAACCGAGAAGATACATCATTATATCTATCTGACTGACTCGCTGACACGCTCGAATATGCAATTCTCCGCTGGTATGGTGGAACGTGACTATTTCAAGGAACGCTCCAATTTTGCCGAATACCGGATGAAGAACCGTACTATCTGGGAAATTGCCGTAGCAAGCGTAATTTATTTTTCTAATAATAGGAGTAGCATACTATATCATCCGTCAACGCCTGCGCCTGCGTACCGACCGCTACCTGCTATTAGCGGAAGAAGCCAACACCCAATACAAAACCCTGACAGAACACATGGAAGGACAGCGCAATGCGGAAAGCCATTTAAAAGGTTTGGTAGCTTCACGTTTTGACATCATTGACAAACTGGGAAAAACTTACTATGAACGTGAGAATACCGCATCACAACAGGCCGCCATGTTCCACGAAGTGAAACAGATTATCACCGATTTTGCAGAGAACAATGCAATGTTCCAAGAACTGGAACTTATCGTAAATACCTGCCATGATAATGCAATGGAGAAGTTGCGGAATGATTTTCCGTCAATGAAAGAAGCCGACATACGGCTGCTTTGTTATATTTTTGTAGGTTTCTCGCCACAAGTAATCAGTTTGTTTATGAAAGATACGGTAGCGAATGTATATGCTCGTAAGTCACGGCTCAAATCACGTATCAAATCGGCAGAAACGGCCAATAAAGAGTTGTTTTTAGCACTTTTCGGATAGGTGTTAGACCAGTGTTAGAAATCTTAGAATACATCTTTCAAATCATTGAATATCAATACACTTTAAATCAAATTGTTAGATTTGCGAGATTGCATCACAACCCGAATTTGATGCAATCTTATTACTTTTTGCATTCGAAAATTAGAAAAAAGAAAAAGATTATGAAGAATATTGTTATTCTATTAAGCGCCATGCTTTTCATGGTAGCATGCGAAAAAGGAAACGAAGAAATGAAAGAAGCAAAAGTAGTGGTATCCGTTTATGATGAGAATGGAAAAATTGCAACGGGCGTTCCCGTAAAATGTATAATGAAAAGGATTATAAGGTTTTTGAAAAAGATAATTTAACCTTGCCAACTGCAATTGCCCAGACAAACGAAAGTGGCATAGTAACCTTTGTATTGCCACGAGAAGGGAATGGTTCACAACGCAGTCGCAACGGTTCCTGACATTTGTGGTACAAGAAGGGGCGGCCCTGACACAACTATCGAATATGGTCTTCCGGCAAAACCGTAGAAGCCGGAAAAGCCGTAAAGTAGAAATACGTTTAACCCAATTCCCTAACTAAGCCTTTATCACATGAAGCAAACTAGACTTTATATAATTACAACACTTTGCCTGCAAATGGTTCTGGCAGCAATATTACTTTTAAGTTGCAGCACCGAAAATGACGAATACAAGAAAGATTCACCTTCGGCAGCAAATCCTGTTGAACCCATAGGGCTTCACTTGAAGATTTCTCCATAGAACAATTGCCCGCAAAAACAATTTATGCATTAGGAGAATATAGACTTAACCGGCCTTAACGTGACAGGCAAGTAAGGATGACGGGAAACAACGCCCCGTAAAGGTTACCCTGAACACTGCTTCTATCGTTTCGCAGAACTTTGCGTTCTTATAAGTCATCTTCAGCTTGCTCAGTTGCGCATTGCGTTTCCTTCCGGAAGAACCGCCGGCAAATTCCATAATCCATGAAAAACCGGAAGATCCAGACTCATACCCTTCAATCAGCTCTTAAAGTATAATTTGCTTCTGCCCACGCTTCCATCTCATCAATCGCCTGAGAGAAGAAATAAACGCCAACCATGATGCCATGCCTTGCGCTTCTTCAATGTTTTCTGTAATAATCATCTACAATCAGCCTGCCTGCCTGCGCATATCCTCTGGCTCCCACCCGGATAATGGTAAAATCAATGCCGTTGGCCTCGCTTCTTTCCAGTCTACATTATTTTTCTGCACATGTGAAACATCAATTCCGTCAATTATGATTGCATTTGAAAAATTGGCATTATGGCTGTATGTGCTTTCCGTGTAGCGGATATGGTAGTATTTCCAGTAGGCCGCCACGGTTGCCAGCCGACGGCCAAAGCATTACAGACAGAAAATAAAACAAAAATCCGTCTTTCATGTTTTTTCTCTCATTTCTTCTCGTCTGTCTCCCCATGGCGGTCAAATCCTTTATTTTCCAGTATCGCGTATTACGACGTATTTCCTCCGCCTCTTCCCTCTTCCAGCCTTCCCAGTAAGCCACTTTCCTTACCAGAGTCTTCGGCAGCATATCACGGAATCGGATTCCTCAGACGGCATGCATGGCATATGACGGCCACATACTTGCTGCAATGTTCCAGAAAGCAAGATTTTTCTTTGCTTCCTTCTTCTGATACCTTTTACGCCTGGCTTCAGTACCACGAAAGCCAGCTACCCTCTGCATCTTATATGATCCGGCACACGCCGATGACGCAGCCTCATATGCACCAGTTCATGAGCGACCAGCGCTGCTTTTCGATCTATGCGACGGATATACATTATAACCGCTGGTCACGATCATACGCTCTGATTCTCTGCTTAAAGCCAGCTGAAATAAAGCCGTCTTCAACCATCAATCCCAGATCTCCGGTATGGAGCCATTTCATGCCGTCCTCATGACTGTTTCAGGCGTATCTGCCGTTTCTTCCGGATTATTGATATATTCCATCATTACGGTAGGTCCGGTCAGGTGAAATTTCTCCTTCCACGCCGTAAGTGACTTCTTTCTTCCTGTCGTTCCAGGCTTCACAATTTTATAAAGTATCCGGAACGGAAGACCGATGCTGCCTTCCTTGCCATATGTACCGGCGTCAGACAGCTGGCCGTGACGCATTCTGTCGTACCGTAACCTTCCCGCACTTCACATGCGCGCGTTGTGTTCTTCTAGGAATTTATCAAAACGCTTCTTCAGCTCTATGGATAAGTGAATCTCCGCCGCTGAAAACGCCTTTTAAGCAGGAAAGCTCGATCCGTTTCATGGTTTTAATCCGCAGCAGCGCGCCTCATAAAGCGTCGGCACACCGGCAATAAAATGGCTGATGTTTTTTCAGCAGTTTGCGTAACTCTCCGGATTTAAAGCGAGGAATCAAAAGACAGCGTCCCCCCCCCAGTGACAGCATGGAGGAATGCAGACGCCCAGCCGAATCCATGGAAAATCGGCATAACCGCCAGCATTTTGTCTCCCGGTTTAAACATGGGATTAGTGGCGATAATCTGCTGTCCCAGCGCGTTAAAATTCAGATTGGAAAGCAGAATTCCCTTCATGGTTCCTGTCGTCCCTCCGCTATAGAGAATCACCGCGGATCGTCGGTTTCGCACCACATGATACGGTCCGTGATAATTGTTTCCGTCGCGCAGAAACTTTTTCCCACCATACGACCGGCGCGTTGGTCGGCACTTTTTAATTTTTTCTTCCTTCCGCTAAATAGTAGCCCTTTTCTTTGATCGGACTCAGCGTCTTTTACACTGGTCAAAATCAGGGCTCCGCAGATGGACATTTCCTCTATATTCTCGAATTTGCCATAAACTGATCTTAATGTCAGGCAAACCACGCTGGCCGATTCCTTTAAGCAAAATTCGATTTCTTTTCGCTGGATAAAGCGATGTACCATATTGGCGATGGCGCCCATTTATTTACCGCGTAGAACATGATGACAGTTTGCGGCGCATTCGCATGCAGATCGTTACGCTTTCTCTCCTTCTTTTTACGCCGATCGCGGCAAGCGAACGGGGCGCACCCTCTCGTCTACTACGGATGAAATCTCTGTAACGTGTCCTGCTCCCCATAAAATCATAGGCTATGAAGTTAGGATAATTCACCGCGATCTCTTATGACTTTATCGCATTATGAACCCTGATAATACTCCAGATGCGCCGGTACGCCTCCCAGATTTTTAATCCACGGTAAGCTTTTACATTCATATTATTCCAGTTATTCATACTCTACCTCCTCGCAAGCCGGAAGCTCCAGCAGCCCGATGTTGCAGAAGATATTTCAGAAGTTTTATGGTCTTAGAGTAATAATATCCGTCTGCAATCCTTTCATCTAAAGTCAGACCCAGATCCAGAGTCTCTTTCATTTTCATGTTTCCTTCTTCGTCGTCATGACCGGCGTCAGTTTTTTCTCTCCGATCACTACAAATAAAGAATCTGTTCCCCAGTTGCAGATGATGATAAGCGGATTTTAATCCGATCGATCCCAGACGCTGGTAAAGCAGGTCGCATAATTAGATCTGTTTTACCAGAAAACGCGGGCGCAAGCGTCTGCAGAAATCCAGCTTATAGTATCCATAACAACTGCAAACGGCTCTGGGCAGCCTGGTCAGCTTATCCATACCGTCGGTGGAATTATCCAGACATCTCCCCGGCAATAATGAATTTATCCAGAATCGCTTCTATGCAGCGTATCAATTGTAGAATTTTCGTCTGTTGATAAAGGCCAATGCCTCGTGGCATTATCGGCAAATTGTTTTTTTACTACAAAAAGCCAGGGTTAAAGTATTTCTCTGATAGATCCGGTATCCCTGGATAAAGCGGTTCATTTTGGGGCGCAGCGTAATGGTTTTTACCAGCGCGCCTGTACTGCCGAAAACAGCTTTATATTCCCCACCTGATTGTCCTGGATTTTTCTTTTCCAGGTATTTGTTTATATTCTCCAGATCAATTCTTTCACAGATAAAAGTTTCATTGTCCGTCTGATTGGGATATAAATACGGAGTAAACGCATGCAGCGTCCATATCCCGTAACCAAACGCCGTCACGCCGACTCCCCATCTTTTTTCTCTTGTTCATTACGAATACCCTGTTCTTGTGGAATTGTTCGGCCAAAAGCCCGTAAAAGTTCTTGTGGGCTCTGTAATCGGCCGCAAACACCTCTGTATTATAGCATAAAACGTCTTTTATTTCCACCAGCCACATTAATTCGTATAAAATTTACAAAAATTTAAGAATTCAGACAAAGGAAACAGCTTCGAAATTGACTCTCATGAATAAACTCAAATCACTTAAGAAAAGGTTACATTTTATAGCAAAATTCACACAGGAAATCTTTCCATTTTTTCCCCTGCATCAGATAGCCGGCGCCGGTCCGCAGAGGATGATTTTCAAAGAAAATACGCCAGAAATCTTTCCCGTTTCTGGACGTATCCATTTTCTGACGTATAGTTTTCAGCAATACGTAATTGAACGAAGTACAACA
>VOFC01007011.1_pt1 | contig 37413 bp, 38 predicted proteins | sample 5384161 | NCBI WGS metagenome assembly VOFC01 (sample SAMN12384722, study PRJNA508395) | human gut metagenome | isolation source: healthy gut B | host: Homo sapiens | reverse complement strand
GCCGCGGCCTCCGGGAGCCGTCGCGCCGCGACCCGGGAAACTGCCGACGGGGGCATTTCCCGCGCCGCGACCCCGCGATGCCGCGGCCTTCCGGGATCGGCGGACCGGGAAAAGGTTCCTTAAAAACTTATAAATTTTTCATTATTCAAAAATTTTAATTATAAATAAGCGATTTTTCAGCGCTTTTTCGTGAAAAATCGTGTCGAAAATTTGTTTTTAACTAAAATTCGGGCTACATTTGTTCTATCAAATGGGATTCCCACCTCATTGACCTAACTAACCTAACCAGAGAGATCCCTTGCCGTGAGGCAAGGGTCTCTTCCTTTTTATGTATGGCCGTGAGCCCCCGGGGGCGCGGGGTTTCCCCAGGATTGCGGGTTCTGCGCCAGGGCTGCAGGTTCTGCTCCGGGGCTGCAGGTTTTCCCCAGTGCCGCGGATTCTGCTCCGGGGCCGCGGGTTTTACTCGGGGCTGCGGATTCCTATTTATAACGGGCGGAGGAGCCTGCACGGGGCCCTGCCGGAGGAGGCGTACGGGCCCTTTTTCAAACAGGACGCACGGATCCTTTGCCGGGGAGGGGCGTACAGGTCCTTTGCAAACAGGGTGCACGGGCCCTACCGGAGGGGGGGGCGTACAGGTCCTTTGCCGGGATAGCGCACGGTGCGGAAGGCTCCGAAAGGCCGGGGCGGAAGGCATTCGCCGCAGGGTGCAAAAGAAAAGAGCGTTTTCACGCGGAAAATCCGATATTTTTTCTATTTTTGCATCAATTGGGAAAATAGTGAACTTAAATGCCGAAGCTGTATGACAAGGCGGATGTAGTGAAAAAAAACCCGGATGGCTGAAGATTCGGCTGCACCAAACCCCCGAGTGGGCCCAGGTACGGCACATTGTCGAAACGCACAAATTACACACGATTTGCAGCAGCGGCAGGTGCCCCAACCAGGCGGAGTGCTGGAGCCGGCGTACGGCCACCTTCATGATTCTGGGCGACATCTGCACCCGGGGTTGCCGCTTTTGCGCCACCCGGACCGGACATCCCGAAGCACCGACCCCGGGGAACCCGAAAGGGTTGCCCGGAGCGTTGCGCTCATGCAGCTGAAGTATGTCGTCGTAACCTCCGTAACGCGCGATGACCTGCCGGACGGCGGCGCCCGCCACTGGGCCGCAACCGTCGAAGCCATCCGCGCGGAGAACCCCCGACGCCGTAATTGAGCTCCTTATTCCCGATCTCGACGCCCGTGGCGAACTCCTCGACACGGTCCTTGCGTCGAAACCCGACATCGTCGGACACAACATCGAGACCGTCGAACGACTGACACCGCTCGTACGCTCCAGGGCGCGCTACCGCACCAGCCTGGAGACCCTGCGCCTGCTTGCGGAAAGGGGCGCCGTGACGAAGAGCGGACTGATGGTCGGACTCGGCGAGAGCGATGCAGAAGTTTTGCAGACGCTGCACGACCTGCGCGACGCGGGCGTGCGCATCGTAACACTCGGACAGTACCTTCGGCCTACTCTGGAGCACTACCCCGTTGCGGCGTACATCTCTCCCGAAAAATTCGAAAGGTACCGGCTCCGGGCACTGGAGATGGGCTTCAGCTACTGTGCGAGTGCACCCTCGTGCGCTCCTCCTACATGGCCGGAAGAGGCCCTGCGCAGTGTCAGGGGCACCGCTCGGAAAACGCCGGAAGGCGATGAAGGCGCTCTCCGCGACCTCGGCTCCATGGAGTATGAAACCTGCTGGAAACTCCAGCAGGAACGTCTCTTCAACGCCCTTCTGGACCGCAAACGCCCCGGGGCCGGAAAGAGGAAGCAGGAGCCGGAACAGGGGGAGCCGGAACAGGGGGTTGGGCCGGAATCGGAGCGAAAACGGCAGCGGCTGCGAACCGGACATTCCATTGCCGGTGGAACCGCTGCCGGAAACCTCCCCGACAATCCCGGACGGTCCTGCTGGTGGAGCATCCGCCGGTCTACACGCTCGGCAAAGAGCGGGCATGCCGAAAACCTGCTCATCAGCCGCGAGGCGGCCTCGAAGCCCTCGGGGCACGGTTCTTTCCATCGACCGCGGCGGGGACATCACCTTCCACGGCCCCGACAACTGGTCTGCTATCCGATTCTCGACCTGGAGAGGCTCGGCATCGGATTGCGGGAGTATATCGATGCGCTCGAGGAGGCGGTGATCCGCACGGTCGCGGGCTACGGCATCGAGGCGGGACGCATCGCCGGAGCCTCGGGAGTCTGGATCGACCCCGGAAAGGCGCGGCCCGCGCAAGATCTGCGCAATAGGAGTGCGATCTTCGCGTTATGTTACCATGCACGGACTGGCGCTCAACGTCACGACGGACCTCGACTGGTTCTCGCGCATCAACCCCTGTGGCTTTACCGACCGCGGCGTCGCGTCGATCGTGCGGGAATGCGGCCGCATCGTTCCGATGAATGAAGTCAAAACGCTGCTGGTGAAATTTTTAAGTGAGATATTAAATGTTGAAATATATAAATAACAATTCGTATGCCTACAGAAAAACGCTGGGTAGTGAAGCCGCAAGGCGACCCCGCGACGGTAGCTATCGTTGGCTGCCGCGCTGCGGATCTCGCCCGTGCTGGCCAACCTACTCGTACAGAGAGGCATAGACACGGTAGAAAAGGCGGAGAAATTCTTTAAACCCGCCTCGCGGACCTCCACGATCCCTTCCTGATGAAGGATATGGACCGCGCGGTCGAGCGGGTCGAACGGGCCGTTGCGAACCAGGAGAAGATCATGGTTTACGGCGACTACGACGTGGACGGATGCACGGCCGTCGCGCTGGTGTACAAGTTCCTGCGCCAGATCGGGCATAAAAACCTGACTTCTACATCCCCGACCGCTATACCGAAGGCTACGGCATCTCGGTCAAGGGATTGACCTCGCAGCCCGCAAGGGCGTGGGGCTTATCATCGCCCTGGACTGCGGTATCAAAGCCACGGAAAAGGTTGTCTATGCGAAGACCAAAGGCGTGGATTTCATCATCTGCGACCACCACCTCCCGGCCGAGGAGATTCCCAAGGCCGTAGCCGTTCTCGACCCCAAGCGGGTCGACTGCTCCTACCCGTTCGACGAACTGTCGGGCTGCGGCGTGGGATTCAAGCTCGTGCAGGCCTATGCCCAGAAGAACCGGGATCCCCTTCGGGGAGATCCTCCCCTGCTCGACCTGCTGGTCGTGTCGATCGCCTCGGACATCGTGCCCCTGACGGGCGAGAACCGCATTCTGGCCTATTTCGGCCTGAAGAACCTCAACCGCGAACCCTCGAAGGGTCTGCTCTCGATCATCAAGATCTGCGGCCTGGAGAAACACAACATCACGATCGACGACATCGTCTTCAAGATCGGTCCGCGGATCAATGCCGGCGGGCGGATGCGGATGGACGAAAACGACGAGAATGCCTCGCCTCTCGGGCGGTCATGCCGCCGTGGAGTTGCTGATCGAGGGCAACGAGAGCGTCGCCGCGGAGTTCGGAAACGTCATCGACTCCTACAACCAGGACCGCAAGTCGATCGACCGCCACGTCACGCAGGAGGCCCACGAATACATCGAGCACCACCCCGCCATGAAGCGGCTCAAGAGCACGGTGATCTACAACCCCAGTGGATGAAAGGGATCGTGGGAATCGTCGCCTCGCGGCTGATCGAAACCTACTACCGCCCGACCGTCGTGCTGACGATGAGCAACGGATTCGTTACCGGCTCGGCACGCTCCGTGCCCGGCTTCGACCTCTACCAGGCCGTGGAGTCCTGCTCCGACCTGCTCGAAAACTTCGGTGGACACATGTACGCCGCCGGGCTGACGATGCGTCCCGAGAATGTCGAGGAGTTCACGCGGCGCTTCAACGCCTTCGTGGAGGAGAACATCGACCCGCAGATGCTCATCCCGCAGGTCGATATCGACAGCGAGCTACTCTTCTCGGACATCACCCCGGCCTTCCGCCGCGACCTGAACCGCTTCCAGCCCTTCGGCCCGGGAAACGTCTCGCCCGTCTTCGTAACCTACGGGGTGAGCAACCACGGCGACGCGAGCTCGTGGGCGCCGAGCACGAACACCTCCGCATGGACCTCATGCAGCGGCAGAAACCCAATACGAAACTGCAGGCCATCGCCTTCCAGCAGCCGACACACTACGAATGGGTGCGCTCGGGCCGGCCGATCGATGTCTGCTACCAGATTGTCGAAAACCACTACCGCGGCACGGTAACCACGCAGCTGCGCGTCAAGCGACATCAAGCCGGTCGTCAACCGCTGAACGGCGCGCCGCACGGCAAAAAACGGGCGTCCCGAAGTTTCGGGGCGCCCGTTTTGTTGCGGAAAGGGGCGGGGGGCCGGGTCCGGGGCGGGCAGGGTCCGGGGCAGGGTCCGGGGCGAAGCCACCGTAGCGCGTTGGAATCCCGCACCGGGATGCCGGGGTGCTACTGGCGAGATCACCACGCGGCTGTTCGGCAGGTCGGGGATGTAGATCCGCCCGTCGGCGACGCTGATGTCGGCGGGACCCGCGAGGGCCGGCTCCACGGGGCATGCCACGGGGCTCGTCTCCAGCGTCGCGAGGTCGATGGCCGTAAGACCGGCCGGCGTCCAGTTCGTAACGTAGAGCGTGCGGCCGTCCGAAGAGAAGGCGATGCCGTCATACTGACCGGGAACGGAGATGAGCGGCTCGGCCACGGCTGCTCCAGGTCGGCGATGCGGTAGATCACATGGACCGGCGTCGCCACGCCGTCGGGCGAATAGGTGGCCACGTACATCACCCCGTCGCGGATCACCACCGTTCGGACCGGGAATTTCGAGCCACGGCTCGGGCGTCCCCGCCGCGGCGGGATCCGAGATGTCGAGGCGGAAGATCCGGCCCGTGTTGGTTACCGTGACGTAGAGCCAACGCCCGCGGCGGCCAGGTCGTTGACGAAGGCCTCGCCCTCGGGGAAGGCCACCACCTGGGGTGCCGCGTCGGGCTGCTGCAGGTTGTAGACCACCACCTTGTTCACGTCGCAGATGAAGAGATGCCCGTCGCGGAGGTACATGCCGCGCGGCGCCGAGAGGTTGCCGTCGGCGGGGGATCAGCGTCTCGACGGCACCGTCGTGCAGGTAGGCGATGTAGCCCCGGCCCTCGCTGTTGAGCGGATCGAGCTGCGTGGAGCCGAAGTTGCCCACCAGCACACCCTGCTCATAGGGATAGGTGCTCTCGCAGTAGCGCAGGCCCTCGCTGACGACGGCCGGCTGTGTCTTGTCCGCTCCGGAGGAGCAGGCGGCCAGCGACAGGGAGGCTGCCGCCAGCAGAAAGAGGTAGGTTTTTTTCATAAAACAGCGGTTTTGGCGTTTGAAAATGAGGTTTCGTTTCGGCGCAAAGATACGAAAACGGCTCCGAAAACGCAACCCTCCGGAGGCCTTTCGGCCGAAACTTCGGGCCGTCGGGGAGAGTGGCTACATGCGGATGATGCGGGCCTCGTCGTCCGTGGCGGGCAGCGGCGCGGGCCGGAAGTCCGAATAGCCGAAGGCGATGACGCACAACGGCTCGCACCCCTCGGGAATCGGCAGGAACGTACGCAGGTAGTCGGCGGCCTGCTCGCCGTCGGGCTCCCCTGCGGCGCGGACGCCCCTCGACATGCACCCAGCACGAGGCGAGCCCCCTCGTCGACGCAGGCCAGCTGCAGCACCGTGGCCGAGATGGCGGCGTTCACCTTCCACAGGTCGCTCGCCGCCGTGTCGCCCAGCACGACGATCGCACGCGGCGCACCCTTTGAGAAAGCCCGATCCGTAGTCGCGCATCGCGGCCATGCGGGCCACCGTCGCGGGGTCCTCGACCACCAAAAGGCGCGTCGAGCGCGAATTGCGCGACGAGGGCGCCGTGAGGGTTTCGCGGAGCAGCCGCTCCACCACTTCGCGGGGCACCTCCCGCCCGAATACTTTTGCGAACGCTGCGGCGCTCGGCCAACAAATCCTTGAACTCCATAGTCTATCGGGTTTTGAAATCTCCTGTTGCAAAAAATAGCGAAAAATGGATATATTTGGAATTTCAACGAAAAAGATGTTTGCCATGGATTTCCGATTCACCATCGCCCTGATCTACGACTTCGACGGCACGCTCGCCCCCGGAAACATGCAGGAGTACGACTTCATCCCCGCCGTGGGCAAGAGCAACCGCGAATTCTGGTCCGAAGCCAACTCGCTGGCCGAGGAGCAGGATGCCGACATGGTCCTCACCTACATGGCCCGCATGATCCAGGCCGCCAAATCGAAGGGGTTGTCGCTGCGCCGCGAGGCCTTCCAGGAGTCGGGGCGCCGCGTGACGCTCTACCCCGGCGTGCGCGAATGGTTCGCACGCGTGAACCGCTACGGCGCAGCGCGGCATCCGCATCCTCCACTACATCAACTCCTCGGGGTTGAAGGAGATCATCGAAGGACGGAGATCGCCCACGAATTCCGCAAAATCTACGCCTGTTCGTTCCTCTACGACGTCGACGGCATCGCCTACTGGCCCGCCGTGGCGGTCAACTACACCAACAAGACGCAGTTCATGTTCAAGATCAACAAGGGCGTGGAATCGGTCTTCGACTCGACGCTCGTGAACCGCTACATCCCCGAAAACCAGCGTCCCGTGCCCTTCCGCCACATGATCTACGTCGGCGACGGAACCACCGACATCCCCTGCATGCGGCTGGTGAAGAATTTCGGAGGACACTCCATCGCCGTCTACAACCCCGCCGAGAAGGGCGCGCGCATGCAGATGGCCTCGCTGATCCACGACAACCGCGTGAGCCACGTCTGCCCGGCCGACTACCGCGAAGGCTCGGACATGGACCTGCTCGTGCGGACGATCATCGACAAGATCGACCTCGACGACCGGCTCGAACAACTCGAAGTGGTCAAATAGGATGACCCTCCTGTCGCTGCACATCCGCCTTTGCGGGGCGCTGGCTGCGGGAGGTGGGGTGGTTCCTCCCCGTAGTCCTCGCCGCCGCCGCACTCGCCGCCGCGGGGCTTGCGGCCGTGGCACACGGGAGCGTTGCGGCGGCCCTCCCTCCTCGCGCGCTGCTGCTGCTCGTGCAGCTCCACCGCCACCGCCGCGACCTGCTGCTGCTGCGCACGACGCTGCGACCACCCCGCAAGGGCGCTCGCCGCGGAGTACCTGCTCCTCGCGCTCCCCGCGGCGGGGGATCATCGCCCTCGCGGGCGGCGGTCCCGAGACGCTCGCACTCCCCGCCGCGGCACCCTTCGTCTCGCTCTGGCCCCGGCGGCGGCGGCGCGCCACACGCCCCCTCGCGGCCCTGCGCATCGCCTGACAGGATACTCCCCCGAGTGGACCGCCGCCCTGCGCCGCCACCCCGCGGCAGGGGGCATCGCACTGGCCGCGACGCTCGGCGCCGCAGCGATTCCCTGGGCCGGGTTTCGGCACTCTGCCTCGCGGCGCTCCTCGCCACGGAGATCTACGCCCGCAACGAACCCTCGCACTGCTGCTGCTCCCCGGACGTCCGGCCGCGCGCCTGCTCGGCGGAAAGCTCCTCACGGCATGGCGCAACCTCTTTCTCGGGTCGCTCCCGGCGGCCGTGCTGACCCTCGCGCTCTACCCCCGCAACGGCCTGGATGGCCGCCGTGTGGATCCCCTATGCGGCCCTCGCGATGACCTACGCCGTGCTGGCCAAATACGCCGCCTACGACCCCCTTGCGCCCGACGCCGCGCCCCACGACGGCCGCACGCATCGGCCTGCTGGGACTCCTGCTGCCGCCCCCTGCTGCCCGTGACGCTGCTGCTCACCATCGGCTACGCCGTGCGGGCCGAACGCAACCTCGACCGATACCTCCATGATTACGATTGACTCCCTCACCGTACGCTACGGACAGAAGACCGTGCTGGACCGCCTGACCATGCACCTCGCGGAGGGGCCGTGCACGGCCTGGCCGGCATCAACGGCGCCGGCAAGACCACCCTCTTCGAGACGCTCTTCGACTCGTGCGCCCCGCCGCGGGGAGCATCACCCGCTTCGTCGCCGCCCCGCGGCGCGCAGCCAGATCGCCTACATGCCCGCCGAGAGCTTCTTCTACGACGGCATGACGGGCCGCGACCTGCTCGAACTGACGGCCCGCTACCACCCCGAACGGATCCCGAGGCCTGGATCGAGGCCTTCGCCCCTGCCGGCCGACCAGCCCGTGGGCGAGTGGTCCGCGGGCATGCGGCGCAAGCTGGCCCTCGCGGCGACGCTCATGCAGCGCAGGGAGGTCGTGCTGCTCGACGAACCCTTCAACGGCCTCGACATGGAGAGCCGATCTACGTCGCGCAGCGCCTCATCCTCCGGCGCCGGGACGAAGGGGCCACGATCCTCATCACGTCGCACCTGCTGCCGACGCTCACGCCCGTTGAGGACGACATCCGCCTGCTCGACGGCGGGCGCATCACCGCCGAATACCGCCGCGGGGAGTACACCCGCGCCGAACGCGAGCTGGAGGCCCTTCCACGCCCGCTATACGAACCTTTTTCCCGACAGGAAGATCAACTGAACGCATCACAAGCCATGAAAATCATCTTTTGCCACCAACAACGCCCACAAGCTCCGGGAGGTGCAGGCCGTCCTGGGCGGGGGATTCACGCTCACGCCGCGCGACTGCGGCATCACCGAGGTGATTCCCGAGGAGCAGCCGACACTCGAAGGCAACGCCCTGCAGAAGGCCCGCTACCTCCATGAGCGCACCCGGACTGGACTGCTTCGCCGACGACACGGGCCTCGAAGTCGAGGCGCTCGGCGGAGCCCCCCGGCGTACACTCGGCCCGCTACGCCACCGACGGCCACGACTTCGCCGCCAACAACCGCCTGCTGCTCAAAAAATCTCGAAGGCGCGGAGAACCGCCGGGCCCGCTTCCGCACGGTCATCGCGCTGATCCTCGACGGCGAGGAGCACCTCTTCGAAGGGCGGGTCGAGGGGCGCATCATCGAGCACGAAACCGGACACGAGGGGTTCGGATACGACCCGCTCTTCTGTCCCGAAGGCTCCGACCGCACCTTCGCCCAGATGACCACCGACGAGAAGAACGCCCTCTCGCACCGCGCCCGCGCCGTGCGGAAGCTCGCCGACTATTTGCATTCCATCGGGAAATAGGGTATCTTTGCCCCCGATAACGGAAGACCGGAGCATGGAAAACAGGAACTATACGAAGGAGGAGCGGTTCGACGCGGCGACCGTCGAGGCCCTCCGCCACCACTATGCGGAGATCCTCCGCCTGCTGGGCGAAGACCCCTCGCGCGAAGGGCTGTTGAAAACCCCCGAACGGGTTGCCAAGGCGATGTCGTTCCTCACGAAAGGGTACGACGAAAACCCGCTCGAAATCATCCGCTCGGCAACGTTCCGCGAGGAGTACCGGCAGATGGTGCTGGTCAAGGACATCGAGCTCTACTCGATCTGCGAACACCACATGCTGCCCTTCTACGGCAAGGCCCACGTGGCCTATATCCCCAACGGATACATCACCGGACTCTCGAAGATCGCCCGCGTGGTGGAGTGCTACGCCCGGCGCCTGCAGGTCCAGGAGCGCCTCACGGTGCAGATCCGCGACTGCATCCAGGCCGCGCTGAACCCCATGGGCGTCGCGGTGGTCATCGAGGCCAGCCACATGTGCATGCAGATGCGCGGCATCGAAAAACAGCAGTCGGCGACCACGACGTCGGCATTCACGGGCATCTTCCTCTCGACCACCGCACCCGCGAGGAGTTTATGACCCTCATCTCGCACCAATACCGGTAGCCGTCCGGCACCTCCGAAGACACGGGCCCGCACACTGCTGCGGGCCTTTTTATATCTGAAAATCACCTCTTTATACGCCGAACGGGCGCATCTGCGGAATCCCGCCCATCGGGGAACGGATTTTGAAACGGCTGGGGCGAGTAAACCCTAAAAAATCAAAAAAACATGATCGTCAAAATTTTACGCTACTGGCACTCGCGCTCACTGCGATCGCGTGCTGCTCCTGCCAGAAGGAGCCCCCTCGACCTCGGACCTCCGCAAGGAGTACCTGGTCTACACGGCCCACGACACCGCGACGGACTTCCAGCAGATCGAAACCTATTACCTGCCCGACAGCATCCTGGTGATCGGCAACAGCGACCGCACCGAATACTGGAAGGACGACGACGCACAGGAGATCCTCTCCGTGGTCGCCGACCGGATGAACGCCGCAGGCTACATGCGCCTCGACGAGCGCTCGGAGGCCAACGTCGGCCTCCAGCTGAGCTACGTGCGGCGCGTAACCTACTTCGTCGGCTACGACAACCCCTGCTGGTGGTGGTACTACCCCTACTACTGGGCGCCCGGTTACTGGGGCAACTGGCCGGGTGGCACTATCCCTACAGCGTCTACTACGCCTACACGGCCGGATCGCTGCTCGTGGAGATGGTCGATCTGGAAGCCGACCAGCAGAGCGGCAAGAAGCTCCCGGTCATCTGGGACAGCTTCATCGGCGGACTGCTCACCTCCGACGAGGCCCCTCAACCTCGAACGGACGCTCGACGCCGTCGAGCAGGCCTTCACGCAGTCGCCCTATCTCACCACCAAATAGTTCACCCTAAAACCGCAGATCATGAAAACCGCAAAACTCATACGCACCCCTCGCACTCTGCGCCCTGATGCTCGGGACGGCGCTCCCGGGCAAGGCCCAGCTCTTCCCCAAAAACCTACATGAACGTCGACTGGCAGGTCGGCATGCCCGTGGACCATTCCTTCGCCGACAACAACCCGGCTGGGGCATGAACTTCGAGGGCGGCTACTTCGTAACCCCGGCCATCACCGTCGGAGGGTTCATCTCCTACCAGACCTTCCTCGAGGAGATTCCCCGCCAGACGCTGCTGCTCAACAACAGCACCTCGATGACCACCGCCCAGAAACACGCCCTCTTTTCAGCTGCCCTTCGGCGTCGCAGCCCGCTACAACTGGTGCAAGAAGAGCATCTTCCAGCCCTACGTGGGCATGAAGCTGGGCGCCAGCTACGCCGAAATGTCCTCCTATTACTACATCGTCCGACAGTACACCGACACCTGGGGCGTCTACCTCGCCCGAGGTCGGCGTGAGCATCTTCCCCAACCCCGACTACCGGCTGGGCCTGCACGTCGCCCTCTACTACGGCTACGCCTCGAACAGCGGCGACCTGCTCGTCTACTCGATCGACAACTGCCAGAATTTCGGCATCCGCGTAGGTATCTCCTTCTGATCGCGCACCGCCGCCTGCGACACGCCGGCCCCCTTTCCGCAGGGGCCGGCGTTTTTCGTCGTCATCGCCTAAATATCAGATAATAAAAAAAATTTCATTATATAAAATAATGTCGTCAAAATGTTTCATTGTAAATATATTTATTATATTTGCAGTGTATATACACAAAATTTGACTACTAAACCGGACTATCCCCGAAATACCATTTGACATGAAACCTTCCAGCCGAAGAAATTTTCTTAAAAAAGTAGCCGTCGCCGCGACCTCCCGCACTGGTCGCTCCCGAAATCATCAAGGCGGCATCGAAAACCGATCCCGCTCATTCCCAGATTTTTGGAGCCGACCCGGGCAGCGACCTGATCGTTCCCAAGGAGGCCGGGCTGCGCATCACGGGCACCTTCCTCGACGAAATCTCCCACGACATTCCCCACCAGAACTGGGGACCCAGAGAGTGGGACCAGGATTTCCGCCACATGAAGGCCATCGGCATCGACACGGTCATCATGATCCGCTCGGGATACCGCAAGTTCATCACCTACCCTCGCCCTACCTGCTCAAGCAGGGGTGCTACAGGCCTTCGATGGACCTCGTGGACCTCTTCCTGCGCCTGGCCGAGAAGTACGGCATGAAGTTCTACTTCGGCCTCTACGACTCGGGCCGCTACTGGGATACGGGCGACATGACCTATGAGGTCGAGCACAACAAATACGTCATCGACGAGGTGTGGAACCTCTACGGCAACAAGTACAAGAGCTTCGGCGGATGGTACATCAGCGGCGAGATCAGCCGCGCCACGAAGGGCGCCATCAGCGCCTTCCACACCATGGGCAAGCAGTGCAAGGAGGTCTCAGGCGGTCTGCCCACCTTCATCTCCCCGTGGATCGACGGCAAGAAGGCCGTCATGGCCAGCGGCAGCAAAGCTCACCAAGGAGCAGGCCGTCTCGGTCGAGCAGCACGAGCGCGAGTGGGACGAGATCTTCAACGGCATCCACGACGTCGTCGATGCCTGCGCCTTCCAGGACGGACATATCGACTACGACGAGCTCGACGCCTTCTTCACCGTCAACAAGAAGCTCGCCGACAAGTACGGCATGCAGTGCTGGACGAACGCCGAGTCGTTCGACCGCGACATGCCGATCCGCTTCCTGCCGATCAAGTTCGACAAGCTGCGCATGAAGCTCGAGGCCGCCAAGCGCGCCGGGTACGACAAGGCCATCACCTTCGAGTTCTCGCACTTCATGAGTCCCCCAGTCGGCCTACCTGCAGGCCGGACACCTCTACGACCGTTACAAAGAATATTTCAACATCCGCTAAACCGATAACATGGAAAATCGTACCAACACCGGCTACGTCGTCTTCCTTCGATCGTCGCCGCCATCGGCGGCATCCTCTTCGATACGACACGGCCGTCATCTCGGGAACCATCTCCAGCGTCGAGGCCCAGTTCTCGCTCAACGCCATGCAGGTCGGCTGGTTCGTCGGCTGCGCCCTCGTGGGCTCGATCCTCGGCGTCGCCGTCGCCGGCATCCTCAGCGACCGCTTCGGCCGCAAGCTCACGATGCTCGTCGCCGCCATCCTCTTCACCGCCTCGGGCATCGGCTGCGCCATCAGCCAGAGCTTCACCGAGCTGATCATCTACCGCATCCTGGGCGGAATCGGCATCGGCGTCGTCTCGATCGTCTCGCCGATGTACATCTCCGAGGTCGCCGTGGCCCGCTGGCGCGGCACGCTCGTATCACTCTACCAGCTGGCCATCACCATCGGCTTCCTCGCGGCCTATCTGGTGAACTTCCAGATCCTCAAGGCCGCCGAAACGGCCGTCTACGACACCCCGTGGCTCCACTGGATCATGGTCGATGAGATGTGGCGCGGCATGCTCGGCAGCAACGCCCTGCCCGCCCTGCTCTTCTTCATCGTCATCTTCTTCATCCCCGAAAGCCCCCGCTGGCTCATCCTCCGCAACCGCACCGAGCGTGCCCACGCCGTGCTGGAGCGCATCTACCGCTCGTCGGAGGCCGCCGACGGCGAGATCGCGACGATCCGCGACGCCGAGAAGGCCGCGCCCAAGTCGGAGTGGCGCTCGCTCACCTCGCCCGGCATGCGCCGCGCACTGCTCATCGGCGTGGCCATCGCCATGCTCGGCCAGTTCATGGGCGTGAACGCCGTACTCTACTACGGACCCACGATCTTCGAGGATGCCGGACTCTCGAGCGGCGACTCACTCTTCTCGCAGGTGCTCGTCGGCGCGGTGAACATGCTCACTACGGTCATCGCCCTGGTAATCATCGACCGCGTGGGCCGCAAGCAGCTCGTATACTGGGGCGTCTCGGGCATGATCCTCTCGCTGCTCTGCATCGGAACCTATTTCCTCGCCGGAGCGGCCTGGGGACTCTCCTCGACCTTCCTGCTCATCTTCTTCCTGGCCTACGTCTTCTGCTGCGCCATCTCGATCAGCGCCGTGATCTTCGTGCTCCTCTCGGAGATGTATCCCACCAAGGTTCGCGGACTGGCCATGTCGATAGCAGGATTCGCTCTGTGGATCGGAACGTACCTGATCGGACAGCTCACCCCCTGGATGCTCGAAAACGCTCACCCCGGCCGGAACCTTCTTCCTCTTCGCCGCGATGTGCTTCCCCTACATTCTGATCATGTGGCGCGCCGTGCCGAGACCACCGGACGCTCGCTCGAGGAGATCGAACGCTACTGGCAGAAATTCGACAAATAACCCCTTAACTCCAGTATAGACAATGGACTTTCAGAAATTAGCCAATCAGTACAAGACCGAACTGATGGACAACGTGCTGCCCTTCTGGCTCGAACATTCGCAGGACAAACAGTACGGAGGATACTTCAGCTGCCTCGACCGCGACGGCAGTGTCTACGACACCGACAAATTCATCTGGCTCCAGGGCCGCGAGGTATGGCTCTTCTCGATGCTCTACAACAAGGTCGAGAAAGCGCCAGGAGTGGCTCGACTGCGCCATCCAGGGCGGCGAGTTCCTCAAGAAGTACGGCCATGACGGTGACTACAACTGGTACTTCTCGCTCACGCGCGAGGGCAAGCCGATCATCGACCCCTACAACATTTCTCCTACACCTTCGCCACGATGGCCTTCGCGCAGCTGGCCATCGCTTCGGGCAACGACGAGTATGCGCAGATCGCCAAGAAGACCTTCGACCGCATCCTCGAGAAGCGCTCGAACCCCAAAGGCAAGTGGACCAAGGCACACGCCGGCACGCGCCCGATGAAGGACTTTCGCCCTGCCGATGATCCTCTGCAACCTCGCCCTCGAGATCGAGCAGCTCATCGACCCGAAACTCATCGACCAGACCATCGAGGTCTGCCTCCACGAAGTGATGGAGGTCTTCTACCAGAAGACCTCGGGCGGATCGTCGAGAACCTCTCGGCGACGGACAACTCGCTCATCGACTGCTTCGAGGGCCGCACGATCAACCCCGGCACTTCGCTTGAGGCCATGTGGTTCATCATGGACCTGGGCAAGCGTCTGAACCGTCCCGAGCTGATCGACCAGCCGTGAAGATCGCCCTCGACGATCAACTACGGCTGGGACAAGGAGTACGGCGGCATCTTCTACTTCATGGACCGTCTGGGACATCCCCAGCAGCAGCTCGAATGGGACCAGAAGCTCTGGTGGGTGCATATCGAATCGACGATCGCGATGATCAAGGGCTATCAGCTGACCGGAAACAAGGAGTGCCTGGCCTGGTTCGAGAAGCTCCACGACTACATGTGGACGCACTTCAAAGGATACGGAGCATCCCGAATGGTTCGGCTATCTGAACCGCCGCGGCGAGGTGCTGCTCCCGCTCAAGGGTCGGCAAATGGAAAGGCTGCTTCCACGTTCCGCGCGGCCTCTACCAGCTGTGGAAGATCCTCGAGGAGTGCAAGTAACACACCGCCCGGAAAGATCATGAAACATATCACGAACCTTGTTGCGGCACTCCTTGCGGGTGCCGCAATTTTAGGATCGACGGCCTGCAGCACCACGACCCGCCGCACGGTGGACGTGCTGGTCATCGGCGGCACGACCTCCGGAACGTCGGCCGCCATCGCCGCGGCCCGCCAGGGTGTCCGCACCCTCGTCGTCGAACCCACGCCCATGCTCGGCGGCATGCTCACGGCGCAGGGCGTCTCGGCCATCGACGGCAACGACCAGCTCCCGTCGGGCTTCTGGAACGAGTTCCGCGAGGCGCTGCGCCGCCCATTACGGCGGGGCCAGCGCCCTGGCCACCGGCTGGGTGAGCGTTACGCAGTTCGAACCCCACGTCGCCGACAGCATCTTCAGGGCGATGGCCGCCGCGGAGCCCACCTTGAGGTGATCCACGGGTATGTGCCTCGATAAGGTATAAAGCGCGGCAACGGTGACGGGCGCCAGTTTCTCGCGTAGCGGGGCGACAGGCTCGAGGTCGAGGCCCGCACGACGATCGACGCCACGGATCTGGGCGAGGCGCTGCCCATGAGCGGTACGCCCTACCGCATGGGCATGGACGCCCGTGCCGACGGGCGAGGAGCTGGCGCCTGCCGAGGCCAACGACATCGTGCAGGACCTCACGGTCGTGGCCATCCTCAAGGACTACGGCGAGGGTGCCGACCGCACGATCCCCCGTCCCGAGGGGTACGATCCTGCGGAGTTCGCTGCGGCCTGCCATGACCGCGGCCGGGCAGCCGATCCCGGCGGAGGTGATGCTCAACTACGGACCGCCTGCCGGGAGGCAAATACATGATCAACTGGCCGGTCAACGGCAACGACGTTACATGAATATCGTCGAGGTGCCCCTATGGAGGGCGCATCGACGCCGCTGCTGCCCCCGCCCGCGAGAAGACCCTGCGGTTCATCTACTATATCCAGCATGAGCTGGGCTTTAGCCACCTGGGGATCGCCGATGACGAGTTCGGCACCGCAGACGGATTGGCATACCTGCCCTACCACCGTGAGGGGCGGCGCCTGGACGGGGTGATCCGCCTGACGCTCGATGACGTGGCGGCGCGTTACGACCGCCCGTCGGCACTTTACCGTACCGGCATTTCGGTCGGCGACTATCCGTCGACCACCACCATGATTGCCGTCCTCAGATCGGAGAAGATACCCTTCCCGCCCGTGCCGTCGTTTTCGGTGCCAATGGGGTGATGATCCCTGCCGGGACGGACAACCTGGTGGTTTCGGACAAGGCTATATCGGTTTCGAACCTTATCAACGGTTCGACGCGCCTGCAGCCGGTAGTCCTGCTCACGGGACAGGCCGCAGGGACGTTGGCGGCCATCGCCGCCCGGGAAGGGTGCACGCCCCGCGAAGTTCCGGTGCGCAGGTTGCAGGCCGCCCTGCTGGCGCAGGATGCGTATATCGCGCCGTTGTACGACGTGAAACCCGACGACCCCGACTTCGCGCTGTTGCAGCGCATCGCAGCGACGGGCATCCTGCGCCTGACGGGCGAGCCCTTCCACTGGGCCAACCGCTCGTGGTTCTACCCCGAGGAGGGGATCACCGTGGGTGAGTTCAGCCGCGGCCTGCACGACTATGCGCCGCAGGTCGAAGTGTCCGACGACCCCGCGCCGCTTACGGCGTCGTCGGCTGCCGCCATGCTCCGCAAGGCCGGTGCTGCCGTCGCTGCCGACGGTACGGAGCCCCTGACGCGGCGCGAAGCGGCGCGGATGACGGACGAAGCGCTGCATCCGTTCGACCGCGACGTCGATTTCGAAGGAAACCTGATAAAATAACGAACCATGAAGAAACTCATCCTCCTGCTGCTGGCCGCTGCCGTCGCGACGACCGCAGCCGCACAGGCGCAGCGCGATACGCTGACCTTCAACAACGACTATTATTTCTCCAAACGCAATGTCGAGGAGCTGGTGCCGGTCACGCCGGGCAACATCGTCATGCTGGGCAACAGCCTGACCGAACGCGGTTTCTGGGCGGAGTATTTCCAGGGGAAACGCGTGCTCAACCGCGGCATCGGCGGCGACTGCATATCGGGCATGATCAACCGCGTGCAGCCGATCGTCGACGGACGACCGAAGGCCATCTTCATCATGGGCGGTGCCAACGACCTGCTTTTCTCGAAGATTTCGAACGAGAAACTCCTGCAGCAGTACGAACGACTGCTGGACATCATTGCCCAGGGGACACCCCGCACGAAGGTCTACGTCCAGAGCCTGCTGCCGCTCAACGAGGCGCATAACGAAGCCTTCATGAAGGGCAAGAATGCCCGTTTCGCCGAGTTCAACGCACTGCTGCGTGCGATGGCCGAACGCCGCGGGCTGACCTACATCGACATCTGGAGCGCTATGCAGCGCAACGGGGAACTGCCCGAAGAGTACACGTTCGACGGCATCCACCTCAAGGCGGCGGGTTATGCCGTGTGGATCGAGAAGATCAGGCCCTACGTCAAATAAGCTGCCCGGATGAAACGTCTGTTTTTCGCGCTGGCATTGTGCGCGGCGTCGGGGGCCTGCATGGCCGGCGGCGACATGCGCTTCTATGAAGCCCGTTCGGACAAGATCCGCTTTACCGGCCGCGCCGCCGAAAACGGCGACGGCAGCCTGTCGTTCGACTGGAGCGGTTGTCATTTCACGTTCCGTTTCGACGGCAGTCGCTGTGCGATGCGTGCTGCGGATACCGGGCGTAACTACTACAACGTATTCGTCGACGGGCGCCTGTACGGTAAGGCGACCGTCGAGGGAGCCTCGTCGTGCGTGCCCCTCGCCGAAGGGCTTGCGCCGGGGCCGCATACCGTGACGGTGCAGAAACGCACCGAAGCCGAGCAGGGGCGCACGACGCTCTACGGCATCGAGGCCGACGGTGCCTTGCTCGACCTGCCGCCCGCCCCGTCGCGGCTGATCGAGTTCATCGGCGACTCGCACACGTGCGGCTACGGTACCGAGGGGAAAACCGCCTCGGAGCCTTTCACCCCCGAGACCGAGAACTGCGACCTGGCATGGGGCTGCATCGTGGCGCGCTGTTTCGATGCCGATTACGTGCTCACGGCCCATTCGGGGCAGGGCGTTGTCCGTAACTGGGGCGACGTGAAGCAGACGTCGGACGTCACCATGCGCCAGCGCATCCTGCGGACGTTCGACATGACCGACTCGCCGCGGTGGGATTTCCGGGGCTACAAGCCCGACATCGTGGTGATAAAACTGGGCACGAACGATTGCAGCACGGGCATTACACCCTCCGAGGCCGCCTTCGGCAAGGCTTTCCGCGAGCTTTACGGCGCCCTGCGCGAACATTACGGCTCCGTGCCGATCCTTTACGTCATCCCCGACGGTGCGGAGGCGTTCTATCCCTATATGCAGTCCGTCATGGCCGGCCTGGAGGACGGCGACCTGCATTGCGTCATGCATTTTACGGGCATCACCAACCAGGACGGCGACCTGGGGGCCGGGTACCATCCCAACCACCGCGGACACCGGAAGTTCGCCGCTGCGGTCATCCCCTACATCTCGACGATCATGGGGTGGGAGATGCCGATGGAGGTCATTCAATAGCTACTGAAACGATGAAAAAACTGTTTTTTACCGTCCTTGCCCTTGCGGGTTTGCTCTGCGCCGCTGCGCAAACCCAGGACTGGGCGAACTTCGGCCGCTTCGAGCAGGCCAACGGCCAGGTGCGCAATCCGAAGGTCGTCCTCATGGGCAACTCGATCACCGAACTGTGGATCAAGACGCATCCTGACTTTTTCGCCGCCCGCGGTTATGTGAGCCGCGGCATCAGCGGGCAGACCACCTCGCAGATGCTCGTGCGCTTCCGGGCCGACGTGCTGGACTTGCACCCGCAGGTGGTCGTCATCTGCGGCGGGACGAACGACATAGCGCAAAATACCGGTTACATATCGCTGCCGCATATCCTGGGCAACCTCGTGTCGATGGTCGAGCTGGCGCGTGCCAACGGCATCGCCCCCGTGCTGTGTTCGTTGTTGCCCGCGCGTGAATTCGGCTGGCGCAAGGAGTTGGAACCCGCGCCCCTGATCATCGAGCTGAACGCCATGATCCGCGAGTACGCCCGCAGGGAGAATGTCCCCTATGTGGATTACCACGCGGCGATGTCCGAAGCGGACGGAGGCATGGTAGCGGCCTATACCTACGACGAAGTCCATCCCACGGCCGCGGGGTACGACGTGATGGAGCAGATTCTGCCGCCCGTCGTCGACGCGGTGCTGAAGAATCCGAAACGGTATCGGCGGCGTTAATAGCCGGCAGGGGCAGAATTATAAGAGGACCGGGGAATGCTTATTTCCCCGGCCCTCTTATTCTTGCAGGCAGATCGCAGCGGCCTTCCGTTATTTAGGCCCCGTTACCTTATTCCCGGAGCAGCAATACACAGCTGCCCGGTGCGCCGGCCTTTATCTTCAGTTTATTCCGCCCGGCGGCCGAAATGCGGATGCCGCCGTTCTGTTCGGCCGTTCCGAAATGCCGCAGGTCGAGGTATCCGGGCAGTGCCAGCGTCCTCTTGCAAGCCCGCTTGCAGTCGATGAAAACGGCCGTATGTCCCCCGGCGCTGCCTTCGTAGCACAACAGGTCGGCATCGTCGGCGATAGGCGTCTCGAACCAGGTGTAGACACCCCGCCAGCAGGTCTTGTCACCGTTCTTGATCCGTTTGTTCCCGATGAGCTTATGGTAGCTCTTGCCGTAGGGCGCATAGATGAAGATGTCGTCCTGCCCGTCCAGCAGCGCGTGGTCTCCCAGCCCGTCGGGCAGCAGCCAGGTCGATTGGTACCCCTGTCTGTTCTTTTCGACGTAGCGCCGGAAAAGGGGGTGCTCCTGTTTGGTGAACGTCGATGCCTTCGCCACTTCCGTCCAGTCCGTGTAGGCCCCGCCCGGGGTGAGTACGTGCGTCTCGCCTTCGAACATCGACTGCATCCCGTAATAGATGGCGATGGTCACGGGCGCGGCGTTGCAGAACCGGTGTGAGGCCGCGACCTCGATGTTGTTGCGGCGGACAGTGTATGTCACCGATTCCCGGCACAGGGTGTCGCGCAGTTCTTCGCCGCCCGCGGCGTTCCGGTAAGGGCGTGTCGGGTCGAGGATTACGTTTTCGGCCTCGACCGTCACCCGATTTGCCCATAGCGTCGTGTCGCCCTCGATGCGGTTGCCGTCGGCCAGCAGGGTGTAACCCTCGCTGCGTGCCGTGCGCGCCGTGCGTTCCCTGTATTTGTGGTTGCCCCCGCACCACCCGCATCCGGGGATGGCGAAAGGCCCGATGTTGTCGCTGTACGTCGAGTTGAGCAGGACGGCGGGTTCGGCCTCGGGCTGCGTGGAGGGAAGCGCTGCCCTGTTGCGCGTGATGCCTACGCGGTAGAACGTGTAGAGCTCGTTGAACATGCACCGCCTGAACCAATAGGTGATATCCGTCCGCCCGTCCAGCTTGGCCGAAATATAGAGGTCGCCGCCCTGGCGTTTGACATACATCGCTTCGGAATAGGGGCGGTTGCATCCTTTTTCCTTGCTGCGCTTGGGGGCATCCTTGCCGGTACAGAGCGCCGTTGCGGGCGCCATGCTGCCCAGCAACAGCAGGCAGGTCATGATTCTCAAATGTTTCATCGTTGCGTTTTTATAGGGAAGCGATGCATCCGGGCGCGTCCCGGATGCATCGCCTGTATACCGGGGTATCCGATGCCCGGCCCGCTTACTTGCGGGTGAGCTTCAGGAAGAGGTCGGGACGGTCTGTGGTGATGAAGTCGACCCGGTTTTCGATGGCCCACATCATGTCGGCCGGGTTGTTTACCGTCCAGACGTTCGAGGCCATCTTCAACGCCTTGATGTCGTTGAGCCACGTCGGGTTGTTCAGGTATACGCCGTAGTTGAAATCGCAGCCCGTCAGCCCCATCGCCTTCAGGTCTTTGGGCAACGTGCCGCCTCCCAGGTACATCAGCTGCGTCTTTGCGGGGGCCAGCCGTGCCAGCTCTTTCATTATGTGGAGCGAGAACGAGATGTAGGTCACGCGTTTCGAAAGCCCGTACCGGCCGACCATCTTCACCACGGCCTCGGCCGCTGCGGTTTCCGCCTCGGGCGTGGCGTGGGGCTTGAGTTCCAGAACGAGGTGTACCTTCGTATCCTTAGCGGCCTCGAGGTATTGCGCCAGCGTGGGCATCGGCTCCCCGTTTTCGAGCTTGAGCGTCGTCAGCACGGTCGAAGGGGTGCTCTGTACCTCGTATCCGTCGTGCCAGCCGTCGTGGTTGAGCACCGGAACGCCGTCCGAGGCCATCCATACGTCAAATTCCACGCCGTACACGCCCAGCTGGTCGGCCTTGAGGAGCGAGGCGATCGAATTCTGTGCCGAGCCGTCGGTGTGCCAGAAGCCCCGGTGTGCGACCACGCGGGTCTTGTTCTTCATCGGGATGCCGTATTTCAGGTAGCGGCGTGCCTGGATGATCCGGGCCAGGCGATCCATCAGGGCCTTGTCTTTCGGGTTGTCCGACTCGTCGAGGGTCAGTACGCCGCGGTTTCCGCAGTAGTAGGCGACGGCCGAAGAGTTGAAGACGTCGTTCTTTTCGAAGTGGTTGATATAGGCCGCCATCCGGTCGTGCGACGAGTTGGGGATCGCCGCCGTGGCCTTCTCGTCGAATTCGAACTCCATGGCCATCCCGTGGCGGCGGGCCGTGGCACAGGCCTCGTCGAGGCGGCTGTCGGGGATCGAGTGGTTGAAGAAGTGGTTGGGCTGCTGGTAGGCCACGTCGAAGCCCAGGCGTTTCCACTCCTCATGGCCTTTGGCCTGCCAGTAGGGAATCCAGTAGAAAAGCTTGCCTTCGGAGTGGATGTATTCGCTCAGCGGAATGGTGAGCTCCGCGCAGTGGTGGGTGTCCTCAGCGACCCAGTAGAAGCCCGAGAGTTCCAGGTGCTTGTATTTGGCGGCCTTGAAACGTTCGACCAGCTCCCCGATGTACCATTTGGTCGCGGCGATCTGATCCTCCTCTTTCGAGAAATCCATCTCCCGGCCGTCAATCTCGCCCCAGTCCTTCTGGCCGCGGATCGCTTCGGGAAGCCCCAGTACGATTTGATGCCTGAAGGCGGGCTTTCCGAGCTCTTTTTATCTCCTGTCCGATGCACCGGTCGAGTGCCGAAAGCGACTTGCCCTGCTCGAAAATCCGATCCAGCAGCCACTCCCATTCTGTCCTGCGGGCGTTGAGTTTCTCGTAGCCCACGGTGTAGTTGCGTCCCGAGCCGTCCTTGAACTCGAGGAACAGGAAGCCGTCGAAGAGCCAGTCTTTCGACCGTCGGCAAACCGGTGTACGACATAGGGCCGGAATTCATCGACCGTCCAGTCCAGCCGGTGGCTGCCGCCCTGGTAGATCAGAGCCAAATCCTGAATTCCGGTCGTCCGGTAGCCCTGCTCGGCGGCGGGTTTGCCGGACGCGGCGGGCTGTTGCCGCAGCGGGTTGCCGATCACGAACCGGCAGAATTCATGGAACAGTTCTTTGTCCTTTGCGGCCGTCGATGCCCACAGATCGTAAAAACGGTTGGTGCCGTGGTAATAGCTCAGCGGCTTGCTTCCGTATACGCCGTGTTTTTTCGCTCCTTCCATATACTCGCGGAACCTTTTTTTGTAGACGTCGGAGTTCTGCTCCCCCTCGAGGATGTTCTCGTCGAATTCGAATTCCATCGCCAGGTCGTGCGCCTTGATGTCGGAGAAATAGCGTGACAGCGGCCTTGCGCCCTTGTCGTCCCAATAGTGGTTGGGCTGCATGTAGGCGTAGTCGATGCCCATCTCCTTCCATTTGGTGTAGCCTGCGGCACGGTTGTAGGGTATCCAGCAGAAACTCTGGTTGATCGAATGCAGGTATTCCGCAACCTGGGGGATGACCTCTTCCGACTTTTTCAGTTCGTGGCAGTAGCCGTCGCCCGGCGTCACGATCTCCTCGGAGATGGGGTAGAACCCCGCCAGTTCGACATACTGGTAATTTCCTTCGTCGAAGCGCCTGCGCACCTGGTCGATATACCATTTGCAGGCCGCAACGCGGTCGGCTCCCTTGGCGAAATCCATCCGCCGCCCGCCGAGCGACCCCCAGTAGGTCGTCGACTCGTTCGTGTCGTCGTACTTCCGGTAGATGATCGGGTCGGGCATTACCATGACGACCTTGCGCTTGGCCGGGGGCGTGCCCAGCCGCTGTGAAGCCTCCTTTACGGCCGCTTCGAGGGCGTTCACGCCGTTGTCGCCGTCGAACCAGTAGTCGATCAGCTCCTTCCACTGCTGTTTGCCGGCCGAAATGCCTGGCCCCGCAGCACGCCTACCATGTAGGCGTATTTACCCCGTCAGGGGCGGCTGCTGTCCTGGAATTCGAGGAAGAGGAACCCGTCGAAGAGCCAGTGCTCCCTGCCCTCTTCGTCCACATAGGTCACGAACGGGGTGAAACGCTCCTTGTCCCAGCGGTACGGGGTGCGGTGGTGGCTGCCACCGTAGCACAACACCAGGTCGGTATAGGACGGTATCGCGTCGCGTTCCTGTTCCCAGGCGTACATTTTCGGTTCGGAATCGCGGGTTGCCGGGGCCGCGTCGCCCGTGGGGCCGTTCGCCGCTGTGGCGGGCGTATGGTTTGCGGCCAATGCCGCTAAGAGGGTGCAAAATGCGAAGGTCTTGAGTTTTTTCATCTGTTTACGGATCGTTAATCGTTATTTGCGCATCGGGTTGTCGAGTACGAAACGGCAGAATTCGTGGTAGAACTCCCTGTCTTTGGCTGCCGTCGATTTCGACAGGTCGTATAAGGCGTTGGTGCCGTGGTAGTAGCTCAGCGGCTTTGTGCCGTAGACATTGTTCAGCCTGGCTCCGGACATGTATTCGCGGAAACGCTTCTTGTAGGTGTCGCAGTCGGCCTTGCCCTCGAGGAGCGCCTCGTCGAATTCGAATTCCATGCCCAGGCCGTTGGCCTTGACGTCGGAGAAGAACTGCGACAGCGATTTTTGTCCCTCCCAGAAGTAGTTGGGCTGCATATAGGCGTAGTCTACGCCCAGCTGCTGCCATTTCTTATACCCTGCGGCGCGGTTGTACGGGATCCAGTTCAGGGATTGGTTGATCGCATGCAGGTATTCCGCAAGCGGAGGGATGATCTCGTCCGATTTCTTCAGTTCGTGGTTCCAGCCGTCGCCCGGCGTGACGAGTTCCTCGGAGATGATGTAGAACCCCGCCAGGTCGATATACTGGTAGTTGCCCAGGTCGAAACGCCTGCGTACCTCGTCGACATACCACTTGTAGGCCGCGATGCGGTCTTCGGCCGTCGAAAAGTCCATTTTGCGGCCGTTCAGCTCGCCCCAGTAAACCGTGGAGCCGGGGTCGCCCTTGCCGTTGCCCTTGCCGTCGTAAACCTTGTAGATGATCGGGTCGGGAAGTACCATGATGACCTTGCGTTTGGACGGGGGTGCGCCCAGGCGTGCCGAAGTGTCCTTCACGGCTCCTTCGAGGGCATCCATGCCGCTGCCGCCGGCGAACCAATAGTCGATCAGCTCTTTCCATTGCGTCTTTCCGGCCGAGAACCCGTAGTCCTTCATCAGCCCAACCATGTAGGCGTAATAACCGCCGTCGGGACGGCTGCTGTCCTGGAATTCGATGAACAGGAAGCTGTCGAACAGCCAATGTTCCTTGCCCTGTTCGTCCACGTAGCTCACGCTCGGGGCGAAACGCTCCTTGTCCCAGCGGTACGGGGTGCGGTGGTGGCTGCCGCCATAGCACAGCACCATGTCCGTATAGGAGAGTATCCCGTTGCGGCTTTGTTCCCACGGGTACATCTGCGGGCCGGGGGCGTCGGTGGTGAACCGGACATACTGCATCTGGCTGTATTCGCCCGAGTCGTTGCAGGCCACGGCGAAGACCGTGTAGGTCGTCTGCGCCGCCAGGCCGTCGATCTCGACCGTCGTCCCGGTGTATTGCGTGCCGTTCTGGGCGACGCTCTGCGCCGTTTCGGACGTAATGACCCCTGTGGCCTTGTATATGATTTTGACGGACGTGGCGTTCGTGCGCTTCATGTTCAGCGTCACCGAGTTGGCGCCCGACGATGCGATCGTCATGCTCAGGGCCGGTTTCGGGCCCCGGAGGGTTCGTCGTCCCCGTCCCCGCAGCCGATGAACGACAGGCAGCAGAGAAGCGTGAAAATGATTCGGTAATTCGTCATGGGATGTCAGGTTTTTTTATTTGTTTCCCTTCCCGGTGTGTTGCGTCCGTACCGGGTTGTTTACGACGAAACGGCAGAATTCGTGGAAGAACTCCCTGTCCGTTTCGTCCGTGGAAACCGAGAGGTCGTAGAGGGCGTTGCTCCCCTGGTAATAGGCCAGCGGGCGGGTGCCGTAGATGCCGTGTTTCTTTGCGTATTCCATGTATTTGCGCATCCGTGCCCGGTATATGTCGCTGTGCGGATCCGCGCTGAGGATCGAAGCCTCGAATTCGAACTCGATGCTCGTCCCGGCACGGTTGATCTTCATGCAGGCGGAATCCAGGTCGTTTTCCGGCTTCCAGTAGTGGTTAGGCTGCATGTAGACCTGATCGAAGCCGAATTTGCGCCAGTCGTCATGGCCGCGGGCGTCGTAGAACGGAATCCAGCTGAACGTGTAGTTGAGCCGGTGGAGGTAGTCCGCGATCTCGGGGAGCAGGATGTCCGAACGGGTCAGATGGTAGCTGTACTCCGTGTCGTGCGGCTGGGCGGCGATCTCGCGGATCCAGTAGAATCCGGCCAGGTCGATGTATTTGTAATCGCCCTGGGCGAACCGTGCCCGCACCTGGTCGATGTACCATCTGCAGGCCGCTACGCGGTCTTCGTTGCTGTTGAAATCCAACCGGCGCCCGCCGAGTTCTCCCCAGTAGGTCGTCGTGGTGGTCGTGTCGATGTAGTGTCGGTGGATGATCGGATCGGGGATCATCATGATCACGCGGCGTTTGCAGGGCGCTTTGCCCAACCGTGCGGTGGCCTCCTTGACGGCCTGTTCCAGGGCGTCGACACAGTTGCCCTTTGTGAAATAGTAGTCGATCAGCTCCTGCCACTGTTCCTTGCCGGCCGATACGCCCGTGTCGCGCAGCACGCCCGTCATAAACGAGTAGGCGCCGCTGTCGGGGCGGTCGACATCCTGCGATTCCAGGAAGATGAAGCCGTCGAATAGCCATTGTTCCTTCCCTTCGGGGTCGACGTAGGTGACATAGGGGGCGAAGCGCCCTTTGTCCCACAGGAAGGGGTTGCGGTGATGGCTGGCACCGTAGCATAATACGGCATCGGTCGTGGTCGCCGGACTCTTGTGTTTCTTCTCCCACGGGTACAGCTTGTCCTTCGGGCCTGCGGTGCCGGTCGGGAGCGTGAAAACCAAGGCTGTTACCACTGCAATTGCTACTGTAAAAAGTCTGCGAGTCATGTCTTGTCGTTTTTATCCGACCCCGGAGCAGTCTCTTCCGTCCGGGGTCAATATATCCGTTTATGGGTTATTTCCTGTCCGTTGTCGGTCGTTGTGCCCGTAACGGATTGTTTATGATGAACTGGCAAAGTTCGTCGAACAACTCCCGGTCGGCCTCGTCGTCCGAAGCGTGGAGGTCGTAGAACCCGTTGGTGCCATGGTAATATGCGAACGGCCGTTTGCCGTAGATGTTGCGTCGTTTGGCGTAGTCGATGTAATCGCGCAGCCGCGCACGGAATGTTCCGCTGCCTTCGCGTGCGTCGAGCAGCGTGGGTTCGAACTCTATTTCCATGCCGATGCCCAGGCTGTCGATCTGTCTGCAAACCTCATCCATGTCGTTCTGCGGCTTCCAGTAATAGTTGGGTTGCAGGTAGACCTGGTCGAACCCGAACTGCTGCCATACGTCGTACCCGCGCGAGCCGTAGTAGGGTATCCAGCTGAACGTATAATCCAGCTTGTGGAGGTAGTCGGCGATATGCGGGAGCATGATGTCCGAGCGGGTCAGGTGGTAGCTGTACTGCGTGTCCACCGGCCGGGTGACGATCTCGCGCAGCCAGTAGAATCCCGCCAGCTCGACGTGTTCGTAGTTGCCCCGGGCGAACCGCTCCCGTACCCGGTCGATATACCATTTGCAGGCGGCTATGCGGTCTTCGTTCCTGCTGAAATCCAGCTGCTGGCCATCCAGCGCACCCCAATAGGTCGTACTCGACGTCGTGTCGATATAGTGCCGGTGAATCACCGGGTCAGGGAGTACCATGATGACCTTGCGCTTCTGCGGGGCTTTGCCCAACCGCGCGGCGGCCTCCTTCACGGCCTCTTCGAGGGCCTCGACCCCGTTGCCGTCCGTGAAATAATAGTCGATCAGCTCCTGCCATTGCGCCTTGCCGGCCGATTCGCCCGTGTCACGCAGATGCCCCGTCTCGAAGGCGTAGAGTTCTGCGTCGGGGCGGTTCGTGTCCTGGAATTCCAGGAAGATGAACCCGTCGAAGAGCCAGTGCTCTGTGCCCTCTTTATCGACATAGGTGACATAGGGTGCCAGCCGCTCCTTATCCCACAGGAAAGGGGTGCGGTGGTGGCTGCCGCCGTAACATAACACGGCATCCGTGGGGGGTTGCAGGTCTCTGCGGTGCTGCCCCTGCGGGTACATAGTCCGGGAACAACCGCCCGCGAGAAGCAGGCATCCTGCGGCCGCTGCGAACGGAACGATATTTTTCAGGAATTTGAGCATCGTAGTCGGTAAGTCGTAATTCGTAAAATTAAAATTAATCCCGTTGTGAAAGAGAATGAACTCACAACGGGATTAATTATTCAACATCTGTCGTTAGAATCCCAGACCCTGTACGTCAGCCAGTTTACCGCGGCCATACAGATAGTCTCCGGTTTGGGCGTATTCGGGTTTGACAATCACGAATTTCAGGTAACGGCCTGCGATCGTTTTCTGGACTGCATAGTCATAGGGCGTCGGCACACCTGTCCAGTTGAAATCACGCTTACCGCTGGCTACCAGATTCCACTGGGTGCTTGCACCGCTATACTCTTCGGCCGTGTAGATCTCATAATCCCGGTAATTACCCTGGTGGGTCGAGTAATCGCTGATCCGGAATTTCGTGAACACCTGCCGCTGTCCCATATCCACGACGAACGTTATCGGGAATTCGATTTGAGTGGCGAACCAGGATATCCATTCGTGGCCGGCGGTAATTTCCCCATCGAACAGTTTGTCGGCTGTATACTGCATGATCCATGCGGCCCCGCCGTTGTTCGGGTCTTTTGCATAGCAGTTATCCTCGCCTTCGAGCAATTTCCACGGGCCCTTCAGTTCCTTGTCCATCGAGAAGGGGACATACATGACCTCGGTGGTGACGGTGATCCCGTCCAGCGACGTGGAGGTGATGCGCACCGGCACGAGCAGGTCGCCCACGATATCGAGGTTGCTGCCCGTGAACAGCTTGTCGGAGTTGATCTTGCCCGAGAACTTGGCCGTCGTCTCGCCTGCTGCGATCTGCGAGCTGGCGGCGTCCAGCCTGGCGAACCCTTCGGGCGCGGCCAGGTAGTTCGTCCCGTTGGCCTGGTTGTAGGCCTCCACGAGGCTGTTGTCGATCGCGTAGTTCACCGTCAGATCCATTGTCGAGATGGCATTGTCGAGCACGATGTTGCCGTCGAACGAGATCACCTCGTGCGTAGCGGTGGGGTGGAACGATGCCGCCAGCTCCCTCTCCATGCCGATCGAAGCGCGCTTGGGGTTGATGATCTTCACATTGCGGTTCGCGTCGACGGCCAGCGCGTTGTTGGCGACGGTGAGTTCGAGCGGAATGGCATACTCCGTACCCTCGCCCAGGGCGAAGATGGCTGCGTCGTCCCACGTAACCTCGACGAATTTACGGGTGTCGCCGTCCGAAAAGCCGACCGTCGAAGAAGAGAGTTTGTAGCAATTCGCCGGCAGCACCGCATAGTTGGTGCCGTTGGCCGTGTTGTATTCGGCCAGGGCAGTTTCGAAACACTGAGGAGCGCTTTGGCGCTCTGCTGCCCCTTGCCGTTTTTCAGTATGGCGAATTCGTATTTCCCATTATAAACCGATACGCCTGCATATTGCTCCTCATTGACAAATGAGAGCGTATCGTCTACCATGAAGTTGTTGCGATTGTCCTCGCAGCCGGCCAGAGCGGCCGAAGCAAACAGTCCTGCAATCAACAGTTTCCACATATTTATTTTCATAGGTTCGAGCATTTATTAATGTCCGTAATTCTGGGTCATATTGGTCATTTCGGCCATCTGTGCCGCATTGATCGGGTGGAGATAGTCCTTGTCGCGGAATACGGCCGGGGCGCCGACGTAGTCGGTGTGTACGCGTTCGTAGGACTCTTCGTACGTGGTGGCGCTTACGTGCAGCGTCCAGTTCTCGCTCGGGTATTCTTCCTTGGCGATCATCCAGCGGCAGGCGTCGTAGTGGCGCATCGCTTCCAGTCCGAACTCTACCATGCGTTCTTTCTGGATGCACCAGCGGAGCAGCTCCTTGTTCCCTTTGATTTCGGGGTAAGCGACCTCGATCTTTTTCAGTCCGACACGTGCGCGCACCTTGTTCAGGTATTCGAGCGCTGCGGTCTCGTCGCGCTGGGGCTTTTCGTTGCAGGCCTCGGCGTAGTTGAGATAGATTTCCGCCAGGCGGAAGGCCGGATAAACCGTTTTCATCGAAGTGTAATCCTTGGCTTCGCGCAGCGACTTGTTGGTTTCGAGCAAACGGCGCCATACATAGCCTACGCGGGTGATACCGCCGCCTTCACCAGCATTCCACTTATTGGTGCAAGCATCGTTGTTGTAGCAGGTGAACTTGATATTCTCCGTCTTGTTGGGCCACCAGAAACCGTTGGGTACGAGGCAGGCGTAATAACGGGGATCGCGGTTGATACAACTGTTGTGGGCCTTGATGCCGTCGCCCCAGTCGATACCGGGCTGTTTGTACCCTTCGGTGAATCCGGTCGCCTGATAACCCGATTGCGGATCGACGATGGGTTTCGACATGTCGTTCTCACCCTGGTAGCCTGTCACGGGATAGCGTCCCGTCGTGTACATCGGATAGCTGTCTACCAATTTCAGCGAAGGTTGGATACCGCCGTATCCCTGGTAAACGACACCCGATGCGCCGCCGCTTGTCATGCCGGGCATGGCGCCTGCCAGCAGACCTCCGGTGCCGCCAAGCCACGAATAACCGCCCGAGCGGCTCCACCAGCCCCAGATGGTCTCCTTGTTCCAGGGCTTCAGCCTTACGCCCTGATAAGAGGACATGTAACGCGTGAACTCATCGGTCTGTTCCGTATCCTTGTAGAGATCGTACAAACCGGTCTCTGCCAACTCGATCACATCCCAGGCTGCCTGTGCGGCTGCCTCCCATTTGGTCTCGTCCTTGCTCTGCGGGAAGAGGAATTCCCCGCGAATGTTCTGCATCTGGCCTTTGTAAAGGTCGCACCCGTTGTATAACGGCGATGCTGCGTAAAGCAGTATGCGCGATTTCAGCGCCAGGGCTGCACCGCGCGTAACACGGCCGGCCCACTGTTTGCCGTCGATACCGATGTCGTCGGTGCGTACCGGCAGGTCGTTCTTGATTGCGTCGAGCTCCCCGACCATGAAGTCGATGTTCTGCTGTACGGTGTGGCGGTCTACGCTCTTGGCGTCGATCGTCTCGTCGGCGATCTGGTCGCCCCAGATGAATACCGGGCCGTATTGGCGGAACAGCAGGAAGTAGTAGTAGGCGCGCAGGAAGCGGGCCTCGGCCTTCATATAGGCAACTGTCGTCGGGGTGTCTTCCTTGTCGAGGTCGATATATTTCAGGAAGATGGAGCACTGGTTGATGCCGATGTAGTAATCCGGCCAGTAATTGAAGTTGGTCGTGGCGCTACTGTAATTACCGGTTCTGAACTGGGTGTAGTAGACCCACTGGTACCACGAGAAGAGCGCTTCGTCGGAGCGTCCTACCGTCCAGCCGTGCATGCCTACGACCTCTTCTTCCTGGGGAATGTAGGAGTAAAGGTGGCTCAGGTATTTCTGGACTTCGGTTTTTTGCCGGAAAATATCCTCGATCTTGGCCTGGTCGTCCAGTTCCACGTCGAAGAACGACTCGCAGGAGGACAGCGTAAAGGCCAGTAAGAGGGCGGTTGCGAATATTCGTATTTTTTCATTGCTTATCCTTTTTTAAAGTTGACATTTGCACCGATTGCAAAGGTACGTATGAGGGGTATACATTACCGTAATTCGCATTTACCTCGGGATCCCAGAGTTTGAAATCGCTGAATGTAACCAGGTTCTTTCCCTGGATATAGAACCTGATCTTGGACAGGCCCCATTTCTTGGTCATGCTTTCGGGGAGCGTATAGCCGATCTCCGCATCTTTCAGACGCATGAAGCTCATGTCGCGCTGCCAGTAGGTCGAAAGTTGCTGGTTGTTGTCCACCTTGTTGAGCGACAGACGGGGGTAGGGGGCGTTGGGATTCTGGTTGTCGAGTGTCCAGCGGTTCTTGGCCACATCTTCGAAGATCTGTCCCATGCGGAGGATCGTCGACGAAGCGCCGAAGAGGTTCTGTCCCTGGATGATGCGGGTCACGTGGCCCACGCCCGAGAAGAATACCGATACGTCGATGCCTTTCCATTTGAGGCTGGCGCCGAAACCGTAGTTGATCTCCGGTACGAGCGTATAGCCGATGGCCACCTTGTCGAAGGTGTTGACCACGCCGTCGCCGTTGACGTCGCGGTACTTGATGTCACCCGGGCGTACGGTACCGAAATCCTGCTTGGGCCAGTTGGCGATATCCTCTTCCGACTCGAACAGTCCTTCGGCGATCAGGCCGAACTGCTGGTTGTTGGCAAAGCCGGCGAGGTTCTGGTATTTCCAGATCTGGTCGGGTTTGTCGTCGTAGAGTTTCTTGTTGCGGTTGTAGGTGAAGTTACCGCGTGCCGATATGCTGAAATCCTTGTTGAAGCTGTGGTCGAATTCGAGCGACATGTCGAAACCCTGGTTCTTCATGCGGCCGAGGTTGACCCACTGCGCCGTTTTCGTGCCGACCACCGACGGGGTGGATTCGCGCTGGATGAAGATGCCTTCGCGTTTCTCATAGAAATAGTCCGCCTGGATCTTGATCTTGTTGAACAGCCCCAGTTCGATACCGACGTCGGCCTTCGTCGCCTCTTCCCAGGCAACGTCGGGATTGCCGTACTCGCCGGTCGAATAACCGGGCAGACTGGTCTGTCCCAGATCGCCGAAAAGGAACCCGCCTGCATTGGTGTTCATGGTCGTATTGTAGGCGAAGCGGCGGCTTCCGCCGATTTCGTCGTTACCGATCTTACCGTACGAGGCGCGGATTTTCAGGATGTTGACCTTATCGCGCAGCGGCTCCCAGAATTTTTCGTTGCTGATCATGTATCCTACGGCGTAGGAGGGGAAGAAGCCGTAGCGCTTGCCGGGAGCGAAATTCTCCGAACCGTTGTAACCGAAGTTGAACTCGGCGAAATACTTGTCGCGGAAGGCGTAGGTGAAACGCCCGGCGATACCCATGTTCTTTGTCGGGTAGGCGTCGATGTAATTGACGGGCCTGTTCTTGGATTTGCTGCGTACCGAGTAGAGGAACATGCCGCTTACGCGGTGGTCTTCCGCGAAGAGGCGCTCATAGATAAGCGAGCCCTCGAAATTGATGGCCGTCGTACCCGACGAGTCCGATGTCGCGAGGCGCATGTAGTTGCTGCCGTTGGGGTTGGCAGCGGTCAGCATCAGTTCGCCGTTTTCGTCGCGCCCGGTGGCATAATAGGTCACGGGGGACATTGCACGCTCCAGGAGGGTTGCGTTCTGTGCATCCCATGCGAATTTTACATTGGCTTTCAGGCCGGGGGTGATGATGTCCGAGAAATCCTGCGTCAGCGACAGCAGGGACTGCGCCACCATGGTATTGTAGCGCCGGTATCCGGTGTTGTTCAGCATGTTGTAGGGGGTTGACCGAGCCCGACTCCTGCGGGATTGCCAGCATGCCGTTCGAAAATACGGTCGGCGTAGCCACGGGGGTAACGTACATCGTGTAGGCGTACAGGTCGTTCGTGGTCGTGCAGGGAGCGTTTTTGGTCGTGTACTGCGTGGAGAGCGAAAGGCCCAGCTGCGTCGACTTGGTAATGTCGATGTCGATGTTCGAGCGGAAGCTGTACTTGTTGAAGTTCATCTGGGCATTGTAACGGTCGTTGTCAGCGACATTGAACATACCGCCTTCCGTGTAGTAGGATGCCGAAACGTAGTAACGGATTTTCGGGGAGCCGCCCGTGACGCTCGCGTGTACGCGGCCGGTCATGGCCAAGTCCTTGAAGATGGTGTTGACCCAGTCGACGTTCGGATAGAGGTCGGGGTCGCGGCCGCTCAGGTACATCTGGCGGGCATAGTCCGAAATCGGCATCTCGGTGCTGCCGCTGTCGCGGTAGAGTTCGTTGTAGTAGTCGATCCACTGCGAAGCGTTCGCCAGCTCGGGCAGCTGGACAGGCTGCGTAATGCCGAATTCGGCCTTGACGCGGATCTGGGGCGCCGTCATTTCGGTGCCTCGTTTGGTGGTGATCAGGATGATGCCGTTCGCACCGCGCACCCGTAGAGGGCGGTCGCCGTTGCGTCCTTCAGGATGGAGAACGTGGCGATGTCGTCCGCGTCGACAAAGTCCATGTCGCGCTCGATACCGTCGACGAGCACCAGCGGGTGGTTTTGGCACCGAACGTACTCTGTCCGCGGATCCAGAACTCGGCGCTCGATCCGGGTTCGCCCGTACGCTGCATCACGACGATACCCGCCAGTTTGCCGGCGAGGTTCGAGGAGAGCGAGCCGCTTGCCACTTCCAGTTCGCCGGCGTCGATGGTGTTGATGGCGCCGATGATACTCTCCTTGCGCTGTTTACCGTATGCGACTACGGTTACCGCCTCCAGTTCGGAAACCTTGCGCACCAGCTCGGTCACGATGTTGGTCTTCGTTCCGACAGGGAATGCTCTGGGTTTCATAACCCAGGTACGAAATCTCGATTACATCGGTCGGCTTTACGTCGATCGAGAAGGTACCGTCATTACCCGTGATGACACCGCGGGTACTGCCCTTGACGATCACGGTGGCTCCCGGTACACCCGCCTTGGTCTCGTCAGGACGCGTCCGGTCATCTTGACGTTCCCCCCTTGCGGGGCGGTAACAGACGATTCAGGCTGCTTGCGGAATACGCAAATTCGGGATTTGCGCTCAATTCCGTAACCGATATAAGCCCCAGTATCAACACGAATGACCGGAGCATTATTTTACAAAAGAGCTTTTGTATAGTCATTGTCATATTTCCTCATTTATAATTACTTAATGTAGATTTGTACGGTTCGGGCGTCGGTCGGGCGCCCCGGGCCCGTACGTGTTGGATTGATCCTTGCTTGGCTAGAAGCACTTTGGATTAGTGTTTTTCAGGAAGTCAATAGTTCGGGTCTCGTCTGTTTTACCATAGGCACGTTTTAGTTTTTAGGTATGGTGAATAATTAGTCGGTTGTATAATTCGTCTGCCGATATGGCCGTCAATGCCGAAAGAACTTGATATACGACAACATACGGCCTGTGTGGTACTTTTTTTTCTGTGAAATTCAGTTAAAAGTATTCATTATCCGGTAACAAATATAACAATAAAATTATTATCATTACTATTTTTGATAAGTTTTTTTACTTTAAAGAGGGTGCGGTACGATTTGCATGTCCTTGGTTTGTGTGTATAATATATTGATTTTCAATATATTGTTGGTGTTTTTTAGGGCTGTGAAATATTTGTGAAAAAGTAATGTCCTTTTATCAGCTACTTGGCTTTGGGCTAACGGATTAAGATGGTCTTGGCTGTTAAAATTGTGTAATACAATATCTTATATTTTTATGTTTCATCTCTTCTCGAATCATTCCTGCCGGGAAATAGTTGCCTCCCCTGATTTTTGCCGCTTCAATGATTCGAAAAGTTTTTTACTGTTTTTGGGTTTGTAAGTAAAATATTTTTGCTTATTTTTGCCCTGTAAACTTTCGGGCTTACCGGCTAACAGGGTATACCTATGTATATTATATTTGCCGTTTATGCCCGCATCCGGCTACGCCGGCCGCACCGCATGGAACTGCGCTGAGTTGAAAATTCAATAAAATACCCGGAATAAATGATGATTAGAAATTGTTGTATGCTGGTGGCGGGCCTCCTGCTACACACGCAAATATTCGCACAGGATAAAACGGCCGCAAGCCGTACCGGCGAAGACTACACCCTGTCGAACGGTGCGGTCGAGGCCGTTTTCGCGGAGCAGAAGCTTCGACATCGAGAAACTGGTGCTCAACGGGAAACAGGTCGTCGGAGCAGGCAAGAACGAAACGCCGTGGATCCTGATATACAAAGGTTTCCAGGAGAAAACCCGAGTTGAAACCCGAACATGCCGTTTACCGCGGGGTGCAAGTCCGCGATGACGCCTGGAGCCAAAACTTTGGTGTTCACGTGGGAGCTGACGTTGGACTACTCGCCGGTGAAATATCCCGTGCGGATGTACGTGACGCTTCCCGACGGCGGCGAGCTGCTGCAATGGAACATAGAGGCCGACCTGCCCGCCGGGTGGGCTGGTCACGGATCTGAAATTCCCCAATGTCGTGATCGAACGCCCCGAAGACGGCAGGATCATCACCACCGAAGGCTGGGGCGTCGAGAAGCCGCTCGACATCGCTACGTTCGAAGCCCGTTACCCGTCGCATGCCTCCGCCATGCAGTTCCTCGTGGTACACAATGCCGAGGGTGCCTTCTATTACGGGACGGAAGACCGCCGCGGCTGCGGAAAAGACCTATTCGGCGCAGTGTACGCCGACGACGGTTGCATTGAGCGATGCCATTCCCGCTTCGGCCGGATGGATCGCGGACGGGACGTTCCGCCTGCCGGGGTCTCGGTCACGGGTTTCACGCCGAAGGGTTGGGAAGATGCCGTTGTCAGGTGGTACCGTCCGTTTACCTTCACGACCGAATGGGGGCAGCAAGCCGCTCGCCTCGCGCAATATCCCGCAGTGGTGTTACGATGCCGACGCGTGGGTGCGTGCCAAGCATGTGACCGACCAGACGTACGATGCCGTCCGGCGTGCCGCCCGGCATTTCGGGCAAGGGCTGGGTGCACTGGTATTTCTGGCATCATTACCCCTACGATACCCACTATCCCGATTACCCGCCCGCACAGGAGCGTTTTGCAGGGATGGTGCGTGACGCCCAGCTTGGGGGGCGTGTGACACCCTATATCAACGGCCGGCTCTAGGGATCCGGCGGCCGGACAGCTATAAGCGCGACCGCGGTTACGACGCGTCGTGCCGTAAACCCGACGGTTCGCTCTATACCGAGATTTACCCCACGTCGAAAGTCCTCAATACGGTGACCTGCCCCTCGACGGATATCTGGCACGGAAGATCATCGGGGCTGGTGGACAGCCTGCAACACGCGATCGGGGTGAACGGAATCTATATCGACCAGATCGCTGCGGCGGCGCCCGAACCCTGTTGGAACGAGGCGCACGGGCCATCCGGTCGGGGGCGGTGATTTCTGGTACGACGGCTACCGCAGGCTTATCGGCGATCCGCGCACACCACGCTTCAAGCTCGAGGACAGGATCCCCTGACCAGCGAGGGAGAATGCCGAGTGCTATATCGACCTGTTCGACATGCTGCTGGTCGTCAATACGCCCCATGAGGGGAGGACAACTGCATCATCCGGCCGGTGTTCCCGATGGTCTATTCCCGACCGTGCCGTCACCAGCGCCTTCACCTATACGCCGAGCAGGCGGATAAGATGTCGCTGGGCGACTTCCGTTACGAACTGGCGAAGGCATTGTTGTGGGGTTCGCAGATCGGGTGGGTCGACCCCGTCCCGCTGATGTCGGAACAGGCCGTCAGCGAGGCGCGTTTCATGAAGACGCTCATGGATTTCCGCCGCAGCCTGCACGATGTCGTGTACGGCGGCCTCTTCATCCGCGAGCTCACCCCGGCGGGCGACAACCCCATCGTGAAGATCCCCGGGTTCGGCGATGACGCGTCGGTGCTGGCCGCCGAGTGGCGGAAGCCGGACGGCCGCAAGGTCTATATCGTTGTCAATATGGATGAAAAAACATAAGTGCTTTGTTACCCGCGGACAAGCCCTTTCGGAGGTGGCGGGTGCGTCCTGCAAGCGTATTGATTTTGTAACGGTAATGATGTTCCCGGGCAGGTCTGGTGTTGGGTAGGAGAGGGTGCCCGGCGTAACGCACGCCGGGCACCCTTGTTTTGCAGGGGCTGTCTGCCGGAATCCGGGCGTGAT
>VOFC01006847.1_pt1 | contig 37417 bp, 57 predicted proteins | sample 5384161 | NCBI WGS metagenome assembly VOFC01 (sample SAMN12384722, study PRJNA508395) | human gut metagenome | isolation source: healthy gut B | host: Homo sapiens | reverse complement strand
TTCTACCTGATCCTGAATCATCTTAAAAATAGCATCACGCATGCTGTCTCCATTCAGTACAGACATACGCTCTTTGTAAATAATCTCTCTCTGATCATTGTTTACCTGATCATACTCAAGAAGATTCTTACGGATACCAAAGTTGTTAAATTCAATCTTTTCCTGTGCTTTTTCGATAGCAGAAGTAAGCATCTTATGCTGAATCTGCTCGCCCTCTGGTACGCCCAACGCATTAAATACAGACATGAGCTTCTCAGATCCAAACAGACGCATCAGATCATCTTCCAGTGAAATGAAGAACTGGGATTCACCGGGATCGCCCTGTCGTCCGGAACGGCCGCGCAGCTGATTATCGATTCGTCTGGATTCATGGCGCTCCGTACCGATGATCTTTAAACCACCGGCTGCCTTAGCATCATCATCAAGTTTAATATCGGTACCACGACCAGCCATGTTAGTAGCAATGGTAACAGCCCCATGCTGTCCTGCCTGCGCAACAATCTCTGCTTCCTGCTCATGGAACTTTGCATTCAATACGGTATGAGGAATTCCCTCTCTCTTTAACATACCACTGATCAGCTCAGAAGTCTCAATCGTAATTGTACCAACAAGAACCGGCTGTCCCTTTGCATGTGCAGCCTTTACCTCTTCTACAACGGCTTTAAATTTTTCTTTCTTTGTCTTATATACAGCATCCTGATGATCGATACGTGCTACCGGACGGTTGGTAGGGATCTCAATAACATCCATTCCGTAAATATCACGGAACTCTTTTTCCTCAGTAAGCGCTGTACCAGTCATACCGCACTTCTTATCAAATTTATTAAAGAAGTTCTGGAAGGTGATAGTTGCAAGCGTCTTGCTTTCTCTCTTAACCTTAACATGTTCTTTTGCTTCAATTGCCTGATGCAGACCGTCGGAATAACGTCGTCCCGGCATGATACGTCCGGTAAACTCATCAACGATCATAACCTGATCGTCCTTTACAACGTAATCCTGATCACGGAACATCAGATAATGCGCACGAAGTGCAAGGATTACATTATGCTGAATCTCAAGGTTATCTGCATCTGCAAGGTTATCAATATGGAAGAACTGTTCAACTTTATGAACACCCTGCTGGGTCAGGTTGACAATCTTATCCTTCTCATTCACAACGAAGTCGCCTGTCTCTTCCTGCTCAATTCCCATGATAGCATCCATCTTGGAATACTCAGGAACATCCTCGCCCCGAGTCAGCTGTTTTGCTAAAATATCACACGCTTCGTAAAGTTTTGTGGACTTTCCGCTCTGTCCGGAAATGATCAGAGGAGTTCTCGCTTCATCGATCAATACGGAGTCGACCTCATCGATGATGGCATAATGCAGTCCACGCAGAACCAGCTGCTCCTTGTAAATCGCCATGTTGTCACGCAGATAATCAAAGCCCAGTTCGTTGTTTGTGACATAAGTAATATCGCAGTTATAAGCTTCACGACGCTCGTCATTGTCCATCTCATTTAAAAACAACGCCGACTTTTAAGCCAAGAAATTCATGAACTTTTCCCATCCACTCGGCGTCACGCTTTGCCAGGTAATCGTTTACCGTGACAATACATACGCCCTTTCCTTCCAGGGCATTCAGATATGCCGGAAAGTAGAAACAAGTGTCTTACCTTCACCGGTCTTCATCTCAGCGATACGTCCCTGATGCAGGATAATACCACCAATCAGCTGAACACGGTAATGTTCCATTCCAAGGACACGGCGTGCGGCCTCTCTAACAGTCGCATATGCCTCTGGAAGTAAATCATCCAGTGTCTCCCCCCTTTTCAAGACGATCCTTGAATTCCTTTGTTTTTGCCTGTAACTCATCATCTGAAAGTGCAACCATCTGATCTCTGTAGGACTCTACTTTGTCCACGATCGGATAAATACGCTTTAACTCTCTCTGACTGTGTGTACCAAAAATTTTGGTTAATTTACTCATAATAAAATAGCTCTAACTCGCATAGAATATACGTATTGTACCACTTTCTATTTTTTTTCACAACTCTAAGCCGTAAACGTTTTATGAACTTTTTATTAACAGCCTGTTGTAAAATTTAAATTCTGTTGCTATAATGTCGGTTACACAAGATTTACCTATAGGGAGGAGCGAATATTTATGTCTTACTTATACAAAACAAAAGGAACCTGTTCCACACAGATCGAAGTGGATTTGGATGGAAATATTGTAAAAAATGTGAAATTCACCGGCGGATGCCACGGAAACCTTCAGGCAATTCCACGCCTGGTAGAAGGCATGACGGTAGAGGAAGTGGAGCGGCGCATTTCGGGGATCCGTTGCGGCATGAAGAACACCTCCTGTGGTGATCAGCTTGCAAAAAGCTCTCCGCGAAGCATACGAAGCTCAGAAAAATGATAAATAATACTATGTAGGCGGGCTTTCATTGCCCGCCTTCTATGATTCTGCAACTACAATTGGCTGAATCTGTTTTTCCGCGCATTGCCGCCTCAATCGTATCCGGCAGCAGTTCCATCCGGGCAATCATAGAATTCGGTTTGCTTTTTATAATTGTCCTGTCCAAATGGCACGAAATATATGTTTTTCATATTCATTAACATACCAATTGTCTTAAAATTGACGCCCAGTGCATCGTTTGTGGAAATCGCGATTACCAACGGTTTTCCATTTCTCATATGTGCTTTTGACGCCATCAGAACCGGTGTATCTGTAATTCCATTTGCAATCTTTGCCGCTGAATTTCCCGTGCATGGTGCAATAACCATAATATCCAGAAAATTATTCGGCCCGATCGGTTCCGCCTGCTGCATCGTCATGATTCCTTCGTTTCCGGTAATCTCACAGATTCCTTCGACAAACTCTTTTTGCACTTCCAAACCTTGTATCGCAACTCTGTGCATAAGAAAAAAGATGGGAATAACATTTGCCCCCATCTCCTTCAATCGTACAATCTGTTTTCTGGTCTTTGTAAACGTACAAAACGATCCGGTAATACCATAACCTATATTACAATTTGATAAATCCATGTTTTTCCCCCACCTTTGCACTGCTGCAACTGCATCTGACTTATAACTGCATCCGCGAATACTTTCGCACTGCTTTTCGTCGTATAGATTCCCGGCAGTCCCAATGCTGCCACTACTTTTTATCTCCTGGCGTTCCGCCGCCACCAGATCCACGCCTCCCGGTCTCGATGCGATATCTATGATGACGGTATCTTTGTGCATCTCCTGAATCATTGGTTCCCTGATCACCTGCGCAGGCACTGTATTTACAATGGTGCGGGCACCATAGACTTCCTCTGGTCCATAGGAAAAATCGACTGCCTCATGTCCGTTACCTCTTGCCATCTGGCGTGCTTTGGCACTTCGTGCGAGAATTGTAACTTTTGCTCCCATTGCCGCCAGCAAATCCGCCACGCTTTTTCCGCACCTGCCGTATCCACAAACAATAATTTTTTGCCCATATATGGAATATGCACTGTATTTTAAGATTTCCGCCACTGTTGCTTCTGCTGTGATGTGAGCATTTTTCTGTACCACGTTTTCATCTTTCATAAGATCAAAATACGAAATTTTATGTTGCTGTAAATACTCTATCCATTTATCTGTAAACGCCCCACCAATCACTGTTTTATCCTCATGTTTTTCGTTAATCAATTCGTATTTTAACATATCTTCCAATTTTGGATATCGGTTCAGTTTTGAAACCGGCGTCGGAAAAATGAAGTATCCACAGTTTTCCACAAGTTCTTCTACTCCCCTTTCTTCTGTGTATTATGCCAGTCTAACAATACCTTTTTTCCCCGGAAGGTACTCTGCCAGATTCTTTTGTCGCTGATCCGTCAAAAACTGCGATATTTCCGGTCATAATAAAACGCTCCCTTCCATATAGAATAGAAAGGGAGCGCTATGTGGTTCTCACTATTGTTATTCCAACATCTTGCTCAAATATTGTTTTTATAATCGTGTTTCAACAAATATATCATAGATAGCTTTAATCGCCTGCTCGAAATCATCATTGCTCACACCAATAATAATATTCAACTCAGATGAACCCTGGTCAATCATTTTTTACGTTGATATCTGCATGTGCCAGTGCTGAGAAGATTCTTCCGGATGTTCCTCTGGTAGACTTCATTCCACGTCCCACAACAGCAATCAGTGCGAGATCTGCCTCAAGGTCAATCACATCCGGATGTGTCAGTCTGCGGATAGAGCTGATTACCTGCTGCTCTTTGCCTTCGAACTCAGCCTGATGTACGAATACGGTCATTGTATCAATTCCAGAAGGCATATGTTCAATAGAAATTCCATTCTCCTCAAATGCCTGTAATGCCTTACGGCAGAATCCTACTTCTGAATTCATCATATCTTTATCAATATTTACAGATACGAAGCCTTTCTTTCCGGCAATACCGGTAATGGTATACTCCGGCTTCTGGCATGTGCTCTCAACAATCAGTGTACCGTCTGCCTCCGGATCGTTCGTGTTACGGATATTGATTGGAATACCTGCTTTACGTACCGGGAACACTGCATCTTCATGAAGAACGGATGCACCCATGTAGGATAACTCACGAAGTTCACGGTATGTGATTACTTTGATTGGCTGCGGATTCTTGATAATTCTAGGATCTGCGACAAGACATCCGGATACATCTGTCCAATTCTCGTACATACTTGCATGACATGCTTTTGATACGATAGAACCCGTAATATCAGATCCGCCTCTGGAGAATGTCTTAACCGTTCCATCTGCCTTTGCACCATAGAATCCCGGAATAACCGCACGCTCACATCCTGCGAGCTTCTTTGACAGAACCTTATCTGTTTTTTCGCTGTCAAAGTTACCATCTTTATCAAAGAAAATTACAGTTGCAGAGTCAATAAACTCATAACCGAGATAATTTGCCATAATGATACCATTCAGATACTCACCGCGGGACGCTGCATAATCCTCACCGGCCTTTGCCTTGAAGTTTTCAGCAATTTTCTTAAATTCCTCATCCAGAGAAAGTTTTAATCCCAGACCATTAATAATCGAATCATAACGCTCCTTAATTTTCATCAGCTGTACACGAAATTCTTCACCGGCCTCCGCCAATGCATAACATGCATACAGCATATCCGTTACCTTTTGTGTCCTTAGAATTTCTTTTTCCCGGTGCACTAGGCACTACATATTTTCTAGACTCATCCGCACGGATAATGTCTCCTACTTTTGCAAACTGCTCTGCACTCGCCAGAGAGCTTCCACCAAAACTTAACAACCTTAACCATTTTTCTGCTCCTCTTTGTTTAATAACTTTCGTTATTATACTTCTATTCACGTATTTTCGTCAATTTTTTTCTGTAAAATCATTCGATATATTTTATTTCGTAATCGATTGTGTCTGTAGATCCGTCAATTTCGAGAACCGCATAAGAAGGCGGAACTCCATACGGCGGCGAGCCGATGCTTCCCGGATTGATATAGGTAATGCCATTGTATGTATCATAAAAAACACGGTGGGTATGCCCAAAAAGTGCTGCATCCACCTCTTTTTCCTGAGCACCATACTGCAGATTCATATATCCGGCTTTTTACATTATAAGTATGCCCGTGGCAAATGAGAATTTTTTTCCCTCGATCAGCAGAATTCTTTCCAAAAATTCCTGCCGACAGTCACAGTTTCCCGGCACCTGTTCAAACGGAATTCCCAGACATTTTTTCTGCAGCTGTTCTGCATCCGCCCAGCAATCTCCCAAATGAATGATCATTTCGGGCATTTCCCGCCGAACTGCCAGTATCATATTATTTACATTTCCATGGGAATCACTCAATACCAGAACTCTCTTCATATGTATGGCACTCCTTTCTTTACTTATGCAAAAAGACTCCTGCCGTGGCATCATTGCCGCAAGCAGAAGTCCCCAAATTCGAATAACATCGTATTAGTAATGTTATGCAAGTCTCTTCCATTGTTTGCTACATTTATAATATGAATAAAACATGCAATGTTCCGCCTGATCACAGCGGCTCGGTGCGCTCTCGATATTGCACTGACAATTTACAATTGCATCTGCCTTCCCCTTACAATTTCCCTTAATCATTACATCGTCTAATACTTCGTCTGACATAATCTTTACACTCCTTAGTCATTACTATGTTTTGTAAACCAACGAAGCTTATTATACAATATATGGTAGTATAAGGCTATACGGCAATTCTCACAAATAGGTAGCAATCTTTTGGCAAATTTTTCACTTGACGAAATTACGAAAATGAGTTAGTCCCTTGCGGGCATCTCTCCCGTTCGTATTAATTCCTGTTTTGAAAAATACATGAAATACGCTAAATTAATAATAATTCCAAAAACAGTTGCTGTCGGGGCTGCCGCTCCGATATATATGAGCGAATCCGGAATTATTTTTGACATTATGTACGCCATCGGAAGACGAACCAAAAACGACTGTGCCATTCCCTGAAACATAACAAACAAAGTTTTGTTATGTCCGTTGTAATATCCGATAAAGGAGAATAATACCGACGTCACGATAGCCTCCAGGCTAAATCCCTGCAGATACTCTGATGCCTTCATCTGATACGGTACGTTATCCGTAAAGAAAGATGCAAGGAACTGTCCACCGAAAAATGCAGCTGCTGTCATGGCAATTCCGATGCAACCACCGATCAACATACCATATCCCATCGATTTCTGCGCCCGCTTTTCTTTCCCTGCGCCTACATTCTGTGCGATGAAAGATGACATTGACTGCATCAGGGCAGATGGAACCAGCATTACAACTGCTACGATTTTGTTTGCAATTCCGTATCCGGAAGATGAGGCCAGACGAATTGCCTCCGTCGATCCCATGCCATTTACAAAAGACAGAAGACACATAAACGAAAACTGTGTCAAAAACTCCTGAAACGCAATCGGAAGTCCCAAAGCCAGGAATTTCTGCACCTCACCGGAAAAACGCAAATCGCTTTTTCTAATATGAAACGGAAGATTAATTTTCGTACATACAAGAACCGAAAGAATCAGACTTACCGCCTGCGCAATTACAGTTGCAAAAGCAGCTCCGGCAACATCCCATCGAAAGACAGCAACGAACACCAGATCTAGAACCACATTTACTGCACAGGCAATTCCAACAAACAGCAAGGGCAGTCTCGAATTGCCGATTCCCCGGAAGATGCTGCTGATCAGATTATATCCTATAATAAATACAATACCGCCACCACAAATACGAATATACACAATGGTTTTGTCTATGGCATCCTTTGGTGCCTGCATCACAGTGGAGAGCCCCGGCGCAAAGACGAGAAGCAATACCGTCATCACCGCCGCAATTGCAAGGAACGTTACAATCGCTCCACCAATCACTTTTCCGAGCCTTCCCTCGTTCTTTTTCCCCAATGTAACGTCCCATAAGCACCGTCACACCCATGGCCAGTCCATTTAAAATAAAGACGATCATATTAATAAAACTGCTTCCGGTGGAAACTGCCGATATTCCTACATCTGTTCCAAACCATCCCACTACCAGAATATCCACAGCGCCATACATCGTCTGTAAAAGCAATGCGCCAAGAATCGGCATCATAAAACCGATCAGTTTTCTAAAAATGCTTCCGGTCGTAAAATTCATATTGTCCTGTGTCATGACTTACTCCTCTGTTTTAAATTTCAATTCTATCTATTAATTCAAGATTATATTTATCAACAATATGTATGCATTTATTATATGATTCCACATCCTGCACCTGCCGCTTGCAATGTGCATCCAGTCCCAGTATCACTTTGTTTCCCACTTCACCCGGTATTTTCCAGAAGCGCTCGGTCGGATAATGTTTCTGTCCTTCACCCATGCCAAGCATATTGATTTCCAATGGAATATCCAGCTCTTTCATTGCCTTGCATAAACGGGTCATTTCCCAGTCATAAACCGAATCCATCCCTGGTAATTCATAAGATCGGGATGTGCCAGATAAAGGTAGCTGCCCGTTTTCATTCCTTCAATTACAGCATCCACGTAATCCCTGATACGGCTCTCATCATCGGTCGGAGTGCCAGTATATGGTCCGTTCTGTTCACTTTGCAGGAAATGCTGTCCCATAATCATATAATCACATCCAAGATTTCGGAACAGGCGCATCTGTTCCTCATAATATTCCGGAATATATTCCGCCTCAAATCCTACATATATCTTAATATCATTCTTATATTCCGCCGCCAGATTACGGATTGACGCAACATACTCCGGTGCCTGCTCCATCGTCATACGAATTCCGGAAACATAGCCATCCCGAAATGGACATGGAACATGATCTGAAAAGCCAAATTCCTTAATTCCCATTTCAATTGCTGCTTCAATATATTCCCTCTCTGTATCATAAGCATGCTGGCAACGCCAGGTATGCGCATGATAATTTGCTTTTTATAAAATCCTGCATTTTTCTCCTCGTCCAGCATTGATAGAATGACGCTGTTTTTCTTATTGTATCATAGCTTATTTTGTGTGACAAATCAACAGAAATGTATTATCACGCAAAACCCCCGGCAACGTGTCCGAGGGTTTTTAAATCCATTTATAATTTTTAGTACTGTATACGCAAACCTTTCGGATAATGATTCTTCATCACTCCTCCTGCAAGTTTTCCCCATCCAATGCTATATCCATCTACGGTGATAAGATACCAGCCTTTTTCTCCTTCTGCGGAAAATGTCTGTCCATTGAGATATGCACGCACACGCAGGTCCTCCGCCGGTAAATCCATCGAATGCACAACTTCATCTGCCGACAGTGCCAATGCCAGTGCATGAGATGGTTCAAAACGATTTTTTTTCATAGTTCCAAGGTGTAATCCCGGTCTTAATACTTTCATTCCTTTGGTTTGCGGGCATACCTTCCGGCGCTATATATAACTGGTCTCCAAATTTCAGGTAAATTCCCTGCGGTGCTTTCTTCAAATTTTCTTTGCAAAAGTCCAGATATTCCCGAATATCCTTTTCATTCAAAAGATTTCTGCACTCCGTTAGCACAGTATCCCCTGTATGTATCTGATACTTCGCCGTCCTTCTCGAGAACCGCAAGAAAATGCCCTTCTCCGTGAAGTTTGTGTGGAAACAGCCGAATACCAGACTGCAGATCTTTTGCCGGATGTTTCGTCCATTCCGGTCTGGCAGGTGACATGCCTTCGTATAACGGCACTTCCACCATATGAAATTCGGGATGTTCTTCAAGAAAGCGACTTATGGTTCCTTCATTCTCTTCCGGTGCAAACGTACATGTAGAATATACAATTCTTCCACCCGGGCGCAGCATGAACGCTGCACAAATCAGGATTTCCTGCTGACGCATTGCACAGTTTTCTACATTTTCAGGGCTCCATTCTTCACATGCGTCTGTATTCTTTCGAAACATTCCTTCCCCGAACACGGCGCATCTACCATGATGCGGTCGAAATATGACTCGAATATTTTTGCAAGAGACTGGGGACTTTCATTTATAACCATTCCGTTACGGATGCCCATACGCTCAATATTCTCTGACAGTATTTTCGCTCTCGCCGGATGGATTTCATTACTGATCAGCAACCCCTCCCCACCCATTGCAGCTGCAATCTGCGTACTTTTTTCCACCAGGAGCCGCACAAAGATCGAGAACTCTCTCTCCCGGCTGTGCCTCCAGATAAGCAGCCGGCGCCATCGCACTCGGTTCCTGAATATAATATACACCGGCAGCATGATACGGATGCTTTCCCGGTGCGTCCGTTTTTTGATAATAAAAACCGTTCTTTTCCCATGGTACCTGTTTCAGTGAAAACGGGCTCTTTTCCATAAATGAAGATATTGTAGTTTTCTGCGGGTTAATCCGCAATGCCTGATATTTATCCTGTTCATAACTCTCTAAAAATGCCGGAAATTCATCTCCGAGCATCTGTTTCATTCTATTTAAAAAATTGTTCCGGAAGCATCATGCTCTCCCCCTTTTTTTCTATCTGTGCTTCATTATACTGTTCCTCCATAGCTTCGGCAAGTCCAAAGAATTACAAATTGTACAAGTTCGACAAGAATCAAAAAATTTTCAAAATATATTGGAAAAAATGCAAAAATATTGTAAAATAAATTGATATCTATAGCGATATGGAGGTAACAAATTGATACAACGAAAATACATACGCACACGACAACTTCAACCGGGAATGAAACTCGATCATCCGGTAGTTGACCGGCTCGGTCGCAATCTTGTTGAAAGAGGTGCTGTCTTAGATGAATATATGATTGCCTCTATGATTCAAATGGGAATTATGAGTGTCTACATTCAAATAGATGACGGAGTATCTGAGGAAGAAAACTCGCTTTCTGTCTCACCCACTGCACAGGAAAACATCGAAAAGCTTCGTACCGAAGATCGTGCTAACGTCACACTCTCTGCCAGCGTACGTGAACGTGTTGCCACCGGTATCCAATTTATATATAACAATCCGGAATCTCCAGAAATAGATAAAGCAACCAATTATATTGCAGACAGCCTCATGGATTCCATTAACCAGAACAATGCGATTGCCATCGATATTTCTGCTTTAAAAACAAGCGATGAATACACATTCAAACACAGTGTTGATGTCGCAACGATCAGCATGATTGTGGCCAAACAGCAGGGCATGAATTCAAACCAGATTCGCGAGATTGGTGTTGCCGGTCTGTTACATGACATCGGCAAAACAAAAGTTCCGACCAATATTTTAAATAAACCGGGAAAACTGAACAATCAGGAATTTGAAATTATGAAACAGCATTCACTTTTCGGTTATCAAATGGTCAAAGACCGGCCGGATGTCTCGGAGGAAGTAAGTCTCACAATTCTTGAACACCATGAAAAAATTAATGGCAGCGGATATCCTATGGGAATCACGCTTGCCCAGATATGTCCTTATGCACGTATTCTTACAATTTCAGATATCTATGACGCATTGGTTACTGAACGTCCATACAAAGCCGCCTATTCGCAGCGAGATGCTGTAGAAATTATCATGTCAATGACACGGGAGCTCGATATCAATGCAATGAAAGCGTTCCTCGAAAGCATGATCCTCTATCCGGTCGACAGTATCGTAGAATTAAGTAATGGAGAAAAAGCAAGGGTTGTAAAAAATATCCCACATTACATTCTTCGTCCTACGGTTGTAGGTCTGACCAGTGGTAAGGTCTATGAACTTGGAGAAGACCTCAACTGTGCAAATATTATTATATTATAAAAACAACGGAAGCGTTACACACCAAACATACTGCGTAACACTTCCGTCTTATTTTCATCTTATTCTCTATTCCGGAAGATATTTATCATATAATTCTACATGATCATAAATACATCTCCAACTGCTTGTCGATCCTGCAGTCACACAGAATATTCTTTTTTTCCATTCTTGTCCGAAGCAAGGCTTGCCGCACAACTTCCTGACTGCGCTACGAATCCTGTCTTTGCGCATAGCACCTCTCCATGCGTATCTTTGTCCTCTATACGACGCAGGAACCAGTTTGATACCGTAATACCGTCTTTGTGTTGCTTTGTTTTGCTTGTAGTATAAGTGTGCGTCGACATCACTTCACGGACCCACTCATTATCCGTTGCCGCCTTGATAATCATTGCCATATCATACGGCGTACTGTAATGATCTTCATCATACAATCCCACGCAATTCGTAAAATGCGTTGTCTCTGACAGTCCCATCTCCTCTAATTTCTCATTCATCATATCCACAAATTTCTCGTGGGATCCTGCAACATATGTGGCAAGTGCCACTGCGGAATCTGCACCGGAAGGTAAAATTGTTCCGTAAAACAGATCTCTTACCGTAACTTTTTCGCCGACTTCATATCCGGTATTACTACAGTCGTTACGATAACTGTATCCGTAATATCAATTGTAATTTCTACTTTATCATCCAGCTGCTCCGGTGTAATGTGTTCTGCTGCCACCAAAACAGTAAGAATTTTTGTCATAGATGCCGGAACAATGCGCTTATGTACACCTTTTGCTGCAAGAATATCACCAGAATCCACATCAATCAGTACACCTCTGCTGCTTACCACACTCTTCGGGAATTTTTCTGTTTTATCCGTTTTATGTGCCTCATAACTCCACGATTCCTGTGTTTCTGTTTCCTGTGCTGCTGTATCTGTCTGAATTTCTGTCTGCTGCGATACCGCATTTGCAGAAATATCTTTTGGATCCTTTTTATTTATGTGTTTCGCAACCATCATTATCAGCAAAACAAGAATAACCGCAAGACCGCTTCCTAATAAAATATAACGTTGCCGCTTCATACTGCGCTGTTTTTCCATCTGCATCTTCTGTGCCCTCTTTTCGCATCTGATGGCGCTGTGCTTCCCGTTCGTTTTCCTCCTCGAAGCATCGTATACTGCAATATCATCTCTCTCATCAAGCATTTCTCTACTTAGTTCCCTTCTGTTTTTTTATTTCGCCTTGCATTTTTAATGGCAAGGTAAACCAGACCAATTCAATAAAAATAATTACCAGCAGGATGATCATATAAGCCACACCAATTCCAAGTGTCTCTTTTCCAATCTGGCTTAGATCAAAACCAAACCATCCTGTTTTGGCACCAAAATTCAAAAAATTATACGGTGCGTACATGGTTCCATTCCAGCGGACGCCCTCATATGCCAAAGCTACAATTCCTCCCACATAGCACAGCGGAGGAACGATAGAAAAGAACACATGCAGCCTTCCGGACTTATACGGATAATCAAACAAACAAAAATCCAATATTGCTAAAACCGGGCAAACAAAATGCACACATAAACTGCCAAATCCATTCCCCATATAAGCACCAAGAAATCCGCTTGGATCTGTTGGCGCAAGTACCAGCAGATAAATTAAAAATGTCAGTGTAATGCTGATGGTTGCCATAAACTTTATAATATACCAGCCGTTTGCAACCGGCGGACACTTTCCATCTTTTCGAATGCGGTTCCAGTTAAACCCTGCAAACACAAGTAAAACAATATCCACAAAGATATTCGACAGATTAGTAAAATATGTGAAAAACATCCACCCGGAAAATGAACGACACATTCCGTATATAGAAGCTGCTATTGCAATTATTTTCATAACAAATGCCACATGATCCTCTTTCGAACGATAGCTTTCCACCGTTAACAATTCTTCTTTGTACATGTCGCCAAGCCCTTCTTTCTATAAACAAATTCACGATATAATTATTTTTCGTAACTGTTCCGTTACATCATTTCTATTTTTACAATTACATGATATTGTGTATTGTATGGATAGTCAACCGTTTTCATAAAAAGTTTGCGCTTCGTGCACAGTGAAAAAAGCCCCCTTTTTTTAGGGAGCTTTTATTAATTTCACATTTTACTTTCCAATAACTTTCTTAATTGCCCCGAGAAGTTCATCATACGTCTCATATGCTGGAATATCAGGATATTCCGCTTTAATCTCATCTGTACTCTTAAATAAAAATCCTGCCTTGCTTGCCTGAATCATACCAAGATCATTGTGACTGTCACCACTGGCAATTGTATCATATCCGATCGACTGTAAAGCCTTTACGGTTGTGTATTTTGATTTCTCGCAGCGCATCTTAAATCCAGTGATCTCACCATTGTCTGCAACTTCAAGAGAATTACAGAAAATGGTTGGATAACCAAGTTTCTTCATAAGCGGTCCTGCAAACTGTGAAAATGTATCACTGATGATAATGACCTGTGTCATTGCGCGAAGCTCATCTAAGAATTCCTTTGCGCCGGGAATCGGATCAATCTTAGCAATCGTATCCTGAATTTCTTTTAATCCAAGACCATGCTCCTTCAAAATGCCAATGCGGTAATTCATCAATTTATCATAATCCGGCTCGTCTCTTGTTGTGCGCTTCAATTCCGGGATTCCGGTCTCTTCTGCAAACGCAATCCAAATCTCAGGTACCAGTACGCCTTCCAAATCTAAACAAACAATCTCCATTTTGTCCTCCATTCTCACTCTGCTTCCGCTTATTTACTATAAGTGTTGCCTAAATTGCTTCTATTCAACATGAATAATTATAAACGAATTTCAATTATCTGTCTATCTATTATTTTTGCTGTATAAGGATTCCAAAGGAATTTCCTATACAGCAGTAAAAAAAAGAGATGCATCACATCTCTTTTTTACTGCTGTTTCATTCAGTTGTGAAATTCTACTTTATTATAAAACATTGTTTTTAATCAACAACCTGATATGCTCCAGCAACATTAACGGCGCTACCGTTCTTATTCTCTGCATAAACCCTATAGGATCCGTTTTTTGTTAATTTAAACGTATGTGCAAAATCTCCTTTTGCTGAAATATAACGGCGCTTTCCATCCGGCTCGATAATCCCGACTTTTACATATTTTGTATCAGGCGATGCCATTCCCACAACCTTAATAGATTGTGAGGATGTTGCATGAAACCCCGGCGAATTTACTTCTTTATTTGCTCTGACATTCCAGTTAAACGAAGACAGCCCACTCCTAGCAGAAAGAACCTGCACTTCTCCGACCGATACTTCAATATTTCTGGCCCGGCTTGTCTCTGTCATCTCAATAAGTTCCGTAGCTTCTTCTATATCAATTTTCTGACTACCGACTTCTTCCGTCTCTACTACTGTCGCATTCCTCCATTGCTCATTTGCACTTATGCTGGCTGCTGAAACAGCATATACACTGCTTCCACTGAGTAATGTAATGCAGCTCACAAGAATACCTGCAACAAGCTTCGACTTATTTTTTCTTCTTATAGCACTTCATAACATGTTCCATCCTTTCCCGTAATTCACTCTCATTTTCTAACAATTGTACACCTGAAATTTGCGCATTAATACTTTTCTCTGCCATATCCAGTATGATCTGATAATATACTTTCAACTTATAATTGTGACGACAAATTTCATAATCACATGCATACTCACTCCATTTGCGCATCTGCCGGTTAAACCACCACGCAAACGGATTCATAAAATGCACGATACACAGGAGTCTTGTAAGATTTCGAAACAATATATCATGATGCTTTACATGCGTCAGTTCATGTTTGAAAATCACATTCCGTTCCCCAACGGAATATATTTTCATAGGAAGCATTACAGTAGAATGGATGATCCCGGTCACTCTTGGAATCTCAATCTGATAACTCTGTCTTACGCGGACACGCCTGGCATATTTTCCTTCTGCCATACACATCTGCGTAAATTGCTGGTCGACTTCTTTCGGACAGGAAACTGCATGCCTCATCATCTTTGACATCTTTACTCTTTGCATCACATACTGCGCTATACCGATTACAACTCCCGCAAACCATACTATACAAAAAACAGTTGCAGTCCATAAAATTCTGGGTGTAATAAAAAATCAGGACTAAACGATAGATGGAATCCATCCATAATCTGTGTCCGGAGTAACAACACCCCATATGTAATCGGAACAAACCAAAATAGTATAGCTACTTTAAGTAATGTATATGTAATATGCAAAAAGCCAGCTTTCTCTAACAATCTGCCAATTGCGAACCAGATAACAGATACGATTGCTCCGGACAAAGATGTCCAGAGAATCAGATACATCAGATTAATCGTCCATATCATCTAGTAACTGTCTCATTTTCTGTATCTCATCTTTTGAGATATCACGGGAATTACAGATGGCTGCCATAGCATCCTCCGGTTTTCCCCCGAACCAAAAGTCCGTTTCATCCTTCATAAGCTTTTCTTTATAAGCCTTTTTATCCTTTAATGCATGAACATATGAATGCTTTCCAACACGATAAGTGCTGATAAAGCCCTTCTCTGCCATCTTTCCCAAAAATGTAACAACTGTTGTTCTGGCATAGTCCTTGCCATACTGCTCACGCAGATCTACAATCAGCTGCTGAAGAGCGATATCATCTACCGCATCCCAGATCACTTTCATAATTACTGTTTCGCACGCGCTTAAATCTTTAATTAAACTTTTCTTTCTTGCCATGACTTTCTCCTTGTACTTTCGTGTCGACACGATTATCGTATTCGACGTAGTTTCATAACTCAATAGTTTTTGTTGATTTTTGTAAATTGATACTCATTGTCCTCGAATCATTATCTTCTGTATACTCTCTGTCTCATAGTTTATCTCCAAGTTCTATATAATAAACAGAAATAAAGGAGATAAATGATTATGCAACACAAAAAGTCCAGCGAAATCATTCGGGAAAATTTAACCTATATGCTGAATCAGGAAGGAACACCTTCCATGCGAAATCTCAGTACCAGTATTGGTACTTCCGACAGCTACATTCAAAAGATTCTCAATCAGGAGAGAACCCTTCTTTTTGATAAAATCGATTCCATCAGCGAGTTCTTTGATGTTGAGAGCTGGGAAATGTTTTATAACTTCCGCAAAGACCGGCCGGAAATGCTGGCCATCATGCAGCAGCTTAACAAACTTTCTCCAACATTACTTCCTTCTGTAAAAGCATATCTGGATTTCCTTTTAGCACAACAGGATGAACTATTATCTACAAAAAAAAATAAGCAGTTGTCAAGGGATTTCTTACAATTCCCAAACATCTGCTTGTATTTCCTGTCGCACATCGCGATTACGCTTTCACAACTGCCTTTGGTACATCATTGAGTGTCTTTTGGATCAACTTATCCAGACGTCTTCCCATCTTTGCGTACTTCTCTATACGCTGGGTCATCTCTTCTGGTATTTCCTCATTTTTTTTTATAAGAAATACGATTGTCCATTTCTGCCCATGCATCCATAATCAGTGTTCGAAGCTGTAATTCCACACGCACATATTCGTTCTCTACCGGAACATCCATAATAATATGATAACTCTCATAACCATTTTTCTTCGGCTTGCGGATATAATCCTTTGCCTTGATAATCTGAAAACGCGAGTCCTTGCCAATCTGATGCGCAATCCAGTATATTTCTTTCACACTGTAACAAATGCAACGTACCCCTGAAATATCATTCAATACCTCAGTCGCAGTCTTAAAGTCAACAGGCCGGCCTTTACGCTGTAATTTGCCACAGATGCTCTCTGGTGTCTTCATACGGCTTTCTACAAAGCGTGTAAACCCATATCCGGTCTTTGCAATATAAAATCCATTCAGTTCCCGTAACGTGCGCATAACAAGGTTTCTTGCCTCTGCATGCTTTTTTCTGAAATTCTTCATTCTCCCAGGAACTGCGTAACTGTTCAATTTGCTTATCCATATCTGTCTCTTTTGCCATAATCCCTTCACCTTCTATAGATTAATTATATATATGTTTGCATATACATCCGATATTACTCGTCTGTATTATAAAGAAATTATGTAAAGATGATATGTTATTTTTTTGTAAATTATATGTAATATTATGCATCTGATTCATTTGATGCATTTTAATATAGTTTGCCTGCTCCCTGCAAACTACTTGTCAGCATGCATCAGTTCCGGTAACATGCGAATAAATTCACTGTCACGGTAACTCCATGGTTGCTGACTACAGAATGGTTTATTCCCATCAAGAATTTCCTGCGGGGTTGCCCACTCGAGATGAAATCCCTTTGCAATTTCACTCTCTGTCATATGTATTTCAACCATTTTTTCTTCCGCATCACACAAAAAAGAAACAGGAATGACATACATAAACCATATTGGGATCAAAAATATCTCTCCTCCCTCTCCACGATCTCCCCAATCGTCTGAATGGAAGAAGGAATAACAACAAGGCCGGACTCTTCCTGCACCTCACGAATCAATGCCTCATGGAGATCCTCTCCCGGTTCCACACCGCCTCCTAAAATCTTGTAATCACCAGCATTTCCATGCTGCGTAGCAATCTTTCCATTGCGGATGATTACAGCACGGGTGGAAAAATTTTTCAAAGACAGGCATATCTTCTGTATAGTCTTTTTTGTCTAATATCAAAAGTGTTTTCATCCTTCCTCCTTCTTTTGTTTCTTGTTTTCTCTATTATACGCTTTCTTTCGTTAATATGGTAATAAAACTTTACATTTTTTCGGAAAAATGTATAAAAATTGGAGGCAGAAAACTGCCCCCATGCAATCATTATTTCTATATCAGAATATGATTAATCAGATCATATAGTTAAAACAAATCTTATCATTATAACTGTTCATCAGGTCAAGAAGCGTTACACCATCGAGAGTTTTTTCAATCTTTTCCTGCAAATCCCCCACAGCTCATTGACTACCATATCTACCGGTTTTCCCGATGTATCTGCCTGCTGACTTGCAGGAATCAATGGTCCGTCTACCGTCCGGAGGATTTTCCCCACAGAATAATTTTCCGGTCTTCCGGAAAGATGGTATCCGCCATGATATCCTCTTGTACTGATGACAAATCCGGCCTTTTGCAGCACACTCAAAATCTGTTCCATATACTTTTCCGATAATTCCTGACGCTCTGCTATGGTCTTCACGTTAATCGCTTCGCCATTTTCATGAATCGCCAGATCTAACAGAATACGAATCGCATATTGTCCTCTCGAAGATATCAGCATGTTTCCACCACCTTTTTTCTCTTTGTTAAATAGTCTACTGCAGACGCCACCGCATTGGCTCCATCTGCCACCGCTGTAACAATCTGACGCAGCTTTTTCGTCCGCACATCGCCTGCCACAAACAAGCCCGGCTGCTGCGTCGTACAGTCCTCCCCTGCTGGCACATAACCGCCCTCTAAGGTAAGCATGTTCGCATATGCAGCTGCCTGCGGCTCCATTCCAATGGCAACAAAGACACCGTCTACTGCCAGCTCTTCTGGCGCATTCTCCGCTTTGTTGTTCAGCTCTATTTTTTCTACTTTCTGTTCACCGATAATACTTTGCACTTCGCGATCCGGTAAAAATGTAATATTTGGTGTGTTTTTCATCTGTTCCTGCAAAACCTGTGTTGCACGAAGTCCCTGTCTGCGATGAACCAGATATACCTGTTTGCACATCTTTGCCAGATATAAGGCATCTTCAATGGCTACATCTCCGCCACCAACGACCGCAACCACTTTATCCTTGAAAAAAGCCCCGTCGCAGGTTGCACAATAAGATACCCCTGCCCCGGCCAGCTCCTTTTCCCCCGGTACTCCGAGCTTGCGGTGCATAGCTCCACTTGCAAGAATGATACTTTTTGTCTCAATGCTTTCACCTGATTCCAATTGTACCTGCCAGCCCTCTTCTGTTTTCTCAACACCTGTGACTTCACCCTCCGCAAACGGAACATCAAGTTCCCTTTGCATGCTTTTTCAAACTGCTGCGCAAGGTCGAATCCACTGGTTCCCGGAAAGCCAAGATAATTGTCCACTTCTTCTGTATAAACAATCTGGCCGCCGGCCATCATTTCTTTTTCCAAAACAAGAAGATCCAGGCAGGCGCGCTTCGCATATACCGCCGCTGACAAGCCTGCCGGGCCACTTCCCACAATTACCAAATCGTACATAAATTACCTCTTTTTGAACATTCATTTATGATTAATCTAAAATCTGAAGTTCCTCGATTGTCACATTTTTCTCACGGTCAATGTCAAATGCCTTAAGTACCGGCTGATCCATATCCATCAGGGAAAGAATCAGATAGTTCACGGTCGGGTCAAATGCCAGACGCTTGTCTTCTTCCGATGGACGGGATGGAGACTCCGGATGGGAATGCCAGTTGCCCAGCGGAACAAGTCCATTGGCACGCATATCTTTGACTGCCGCAAGCTGGTCCTTTGGATTCATGGAAAAATGCTCATTGGTATGATCGACATTCTCCAATAAATATACTTTCTCGATTGTCTTCTTGTCCCCGTCTTTGGTTCCGGCGATGAGACCGCAGGCCTCTTCCGGAAGGTTCTCTTTGGCGTGGGACAAAATCTTTTCGTAGTCTGCTTTTTTTTCATTGTAAGCATGGTTTGTTCCTCCTTTTATCAGGAATGAGATATCACTTTCGCGATACCTCAGATGGAGCATTTCAATGGTCTGGACACTCGATCTGCTCATAATCGATCAGCTGTGTGATCGTTGGGTGATCGCCACAGATTGCACATCCCTCTGCCTTCGGCAGTTTCACTATATGGAATTCCATCTTCAAAGCATCAAATGTAAGAAGTTTTCCAGTAAGAAGATCTCCTACACCGACCAGATACTTGATGGCTTCCATTGCCTGTAAGCTACCAATGACACCGCCCATTGCACCAACAACGCCAGCCTGCTTACAGGTCGGAACAGCATCCTTCGGAGGCGGATTCTTAAATACACAACGGTAGCATGGTCCTTCTCCCGGAACATAGGTCATGAGCTGACCCTTGAAACGAATAATTCCAGCGTGGGAGAATGGTTTCTTTGCCATAACACAGGCATCGTTAATTAAGAACTTTGCTGGGAAGTTGTCTGTTCCATCAATGATAAAATCGTAATCCTTGATCAGATCCATGATATTTTCTGATGTAACAAATGTACGATATGTATTAACTGTAACATCCGGATTCATTGCTTCCATGGTTTCCTTTGCTGATTTTACCTTTGCTTTGCCGACATCCGCAGTACCATGAATGATCTGTCTCTGTAAGTTGGACAGATCTACTTCATCCGCATCGACAATTCCGATGGTTCCTACGCCTGCTGCCGCAAGATACATTGCGGCCGGTGCACCAAGTCCGCCTGCACCGATAATTAAAACTTTTCCGTTCAGGAGCTTTTTCTGGCCCTTCACACCGACTTCCTGCAGAATGATGTGACGGCTGTATCGCTCCATCTGTTCATTTGTAAATGCCATTAGAAGCTTCCTCCTCCCATGAAGTATAAGAATTCAACCACATCATTTTCTTTCAGTGTGACGTTTGCAAGATCATGATTCTCAACAAACTCATCATTTACGGTTACGGTAACATAATCCGGGTTCTCAACTTTCTCGTCGATTACCAGCTGTGCGATGGTTGTTCCCTCTTTGATATCCTTTACATTTCCTGCAACTGTTACTTTCATTGTGTAACTCCTCCTAAATATATTTTTTTTCAATTTCTTCCAACTCTGGTTTCTTGATCAGTCCGCGTACACGTTCTACTTCCTCGCCGCCCTTGAAAAACAGGATCGTCGGTGAAACCATTACAGAATATTGCTCTGCTAACTCAGCGTCAAAATTTCCATTGACTTTAACGACTTTTAACTGGTTTTCATAATCATCTTCGATGTCTCCAAGAATCGGTGACATCTGTTTGCAAGGGATGCAGGAATCGGAATAAAACTCCACCAGTACCGGAATCTCTGCCTGCAGTACCTCTGCTTCAAAATTGTCCTTACTTACTCTTGCTGCCATGATGTTTCCTCTCTGTCCTACTCTTCGAGTTTCTTTACAATAAGATCATAAGTTCCGTTCTCATTGTCAATAAGCTTTAATACCTGCTGACCTTCTTCCTTAAAGCTTCTAGGCACATTCTGTACCGGTTCACCATCATTCATTGTTACTGCCAGTATCTGTCCTACCTCGATCTCTTCCATTGCTACCTTTGCCTTTACAAAAGTCATCGGGCATACCACATCTGTAATATCTACTCTCTCGTCAATTTCGTAATCAGCCATTATATGCCTCCTTTATCTTCTCTTCAAATTTATCTAATCCCACACGCTCAAGAGTCATGCGGAAACGCTCTCCTGGATTTGCATTGTCATCAAAGAACTGAATTGCTGCATCTGTCACCTTAAAAAGCTGCTCCTCGGAAGTAATGATTGGGAGATAATTTTCTCCTTTATATACACGGTTTCCAAACAGTCCACCGAAAGATACTTCATAGCCCGGTGTTGCTTTCCATGCATCGGTCGGACATGCTTTTACGCAACGGCCACAGTTGTTACATTTCTCATTGTCCAATACAATCTTGCCATCTTTGGTGCTGATTGCATCCACACGGCATATTTTTTCACAAATGCCACAGTTGATGCAGGATGACTCATCCCACTCTACGATTGCTGCGCCCTTGATTCCCACATCGTTTTCCTCTGCCTTTAAGCAGTTGTTCCGGCATCCGGTCACACCGAATTTGAACTTGTGAGGAAGCTCTCTTGCGAAATAGCGCTCATCCAGTTTCTTTGCCAGTCCATATGTGTCAATATTACCACTTGGACAGATCTGTGATCCCTGACAGGCAGTGATGGTACGTACACGGGGTCCGCACACACCCGGTTTACAGCCACCGGTAGCTAACACCTCTTTTTACTTCTTCTACATCATCTAACTTAATAAATGGGATTTCCACACTCTGTCTGGAAGTCATATGTACATGACCATCCCCATATTTTTCTGCTACTTCTGCGATAATCTTCAGGTTCTCTGCGGTAAGATTTCCGCCGACCACTGCAAGACGCAGTGAAAAATTATTTTTCTGTTTCTGGCGCATGAAACCGCCTTTTTTGAGTGTTGCATAATCAACTGCCATAACGTTCTCCTTTATATCCTGTGCTCTTTTCTCTCTATTTATTCGGTGGTACTGCTGATTGCCGATGCAAAATCTGCTTTCAGATCTTCAATGTCTTCGATGCCGACACTGATACGGATCATATCATCATAAACCGCTGCATCCACTTTTTCCTGTTCGGTACTGTGTGCCGCCAGTGTCGATTCCGGATGTACGATCAATGTCTTCGTATCTCCAATATTGGAAACAATCTGTGGAATCTTTACTGTATTCATAATGGAAGAAGCCCTGTCCTTACTTCCGACCCGGATCGTTAATATCGCTCCGTATCTGCCATCTAACAACCGGTCCGCTACCGCATGCCATGGGCTCGATTCCAGTCCCGGATAATTTACGGTGATTCCCGGTATCTCTTCTAAGCAAGCCGCAAGCTGCGCTGCATTGTCACACGCCCGCTCCATGCGAAGTCCTAACGTCTCCATGCCAAGCAGGTTGTAATACGCCGTCTGCGGCGCCATACAGGCTCCCATGTTCCGGAACAGTCCGTTGCGGAGCTTTGCTGTAAAAAGCAAATCTGCCGAACTTTACATAATCTTTCATGCCCGGATACCGGCTGACATCCCACTTAAAACTACCACCGTCGGTGATTACACCGCTGATTGCGCTGCTGTTGCCATTGATGTACTTGGAAGTGGAATTGATGACCACATCCGCCCCGAGTGTCAATGGCTGAACCAGAAAGGCCGTCGCTACCGTGTTATCGATAATCAATGGTATCTGATGTTTCTTTGCAATCTCGGCCCATGCCGGAATGTCGGTCACATCCAGCTTTGGATTGCCGATGGTCTCTGCAAACAAAGCGCGCGTCCGATCGGTGATCGCATTCTCAACAGTCTGCATATCTGTCGCATCCACAAAGATTGTCCGGATGCCAAACGCTTCCAGATCATGGAACAGATCAATGGTTCCACCGTAAAGACTTGTGCTTGTGATGATCTCATCTCCGCTGCCAACAATATTGAGCAATGCATTCGTGATGGCTGCCATACCGGAAGCACATGCCACAGAAGCTGCTCCTTTTTCCAGAACGGTCATGCGCTCCTCGAACGCCGCGATCGTCGGGTTACTAATTCTCGTATAAGAATATCCAGCAGCTTTATTATGAAACAGCTTCTCGTGCTGCTCCGCCGAAGGCTGGAAAAAAGCACTGGACTGGTACACAGGTGTCAGTGTTGCTCCGGTGACCGGATCGCCTGTTTTCGTACCATGTAATAGTTCTGTATTGAATCCCATTTTCTTTTCCCTTAATTCATACTTTTTTTTAGTAGGTTTAATATGTTATAAACACTATACCGCTCTAAATTATGTTTGTCAAGATATAATTTACGCTATTTTACTAGGAATACTAAGACATGGGGTTTGACTTGCATTTTAAGGATTCCGATTAAGTTTTAAAAAGCAAAAAGTGAGAAGACAATGCTTCCCACTCTTTAATATTCATCTCTACATTGAAACATTCTTCGATTAATTCCAATGCTGATCCTTGAACACAATCTTACGATATGTCTCAAAGTCTACCCATTTATTGAAGAAATTCTCAGAAATGCTTTCGCCTTCTGCTGCAAGTTCTGCCTTAAATGCATCAATATCTGCTGCAGACTGTGCATGAACAGCAAATCCACGTCCATTGATTACCGGCACATTCTGATAGCTGTAATCAGCCAGTGGAATGATTGCTGTAATCTTTTTGTTGCGTACAGATACGGCCACCTGATCACGAAGAACTACAATATCGAAAGAATCCGGATACTTATAAGATTCTCCGCTGACCGGAATCTCATCACCGATTGTGTAGGTATTTCCGGATGGATGCACTTTAAATACGGTCATGCTCTCGAGGTCGTAATAGAACTCTTCGAAAATATCGCCGTTTGCTTTCAGATTTCCGGATACAAAAGCACATTTTACGTCTTTGCTCTCATCAAGTTCTGGATTTTCTACTACACCACATGCAGATGTCATGTTTGTGATACGATCAATCAGAATCAGTTCACCCAATGTCTTGTGTGTCAGAAATGCATCGAGTACGATTTCTTCCTGAAGAACGATATCACATACGGCAATCTCGTTCTTTTTCAGGCGTCCGACCGGAATGTACTCTCCGGTATTGACATCAATCTTGTACTGGATATTCTTCAGGATACCAGGAATTGTCTTGGTTCCGAGTTTTACCAGATAATCCTTGCCCACGGTAAGTTCCTGATCATCCATCCACAGAATAGTTGCTGTGAAGTTCTTGCTGACCGGCAGATGTGTTGTTGTCAGAACACAACCTCTCGAAACGTCCACTTCTTTATCGAGCTGAATGGTTACCGGACGACCTTCATCTGCAGTATCTGCATTCTTGTCACCGACCAGAATGCTCTTTACCTTTGCATGCTCATTGCTTGGCAGGGTAATAATATCATCGCCAACGGAAATGCTTCCGCTCTCGATCTGTCCCTGAAAACCACGGAATGTATGATCCGGACGGCATACACGCTGTACTGGCATATAAAATAAAAAGCCCTCTTCCTGCTTTTTCTCGCTGACATCAATATCTTCAAGATATGAAAGAAGTACTTCTCCCTTGTACCAGTCCATCTTGTCGGAACGCTTTGTTACGTTGTCTCCTTCCGTTGCAGAAACCGGAATGATTTTGACACTTGCAAGGGAAAGTTCCTTAGATAACTCGTCAATCTGTGCCACGATCTCGTTAAAGCGTGCTTCGCTGTAATCTACCAGATCCATTTTGTTTACGGCAAATACAAAATGCTTAATTCCCATCAGGGAACAGATTCTTGCGTGTCTTCTTGTCTGTACCAGAACACCCTGTTTTGCATCGACAAGGATGATTGCAAGCTGTGCAAAAGAAGCACCAACTGCCATGTTTCTTGTATATTCTTCATGTCCCGGTGTGTCTGCTACGATAAAGCTTCTCTTATCGGTTGTGAAATAACGGTAAGCAACGTCGATTGTGATACCCTGCTCACGCTCTGCCATCAGTCCGTCCAGAAGGAGGGAATAATCGATGGCTCCACCACGGCTTCCGACCTTGGAATCCAGCTCCAGTGCCTTTTCCTGGTCTGCATAAAGGAGTTTTGAATCATATAAAATGTGTCCGATTAAGGTGGATTTTCCATCATCAACACTGCCACATGTAATAAATTTTAATAATCCCTTCATTTTAGAAATAACCCTCCCTTTCTTTCTTCGTTCCATGCTGCCGGCTGCCTCGTTGTCAATGACACGGGTCGTACGCTCGGATTCTACAGCACTTAAGGTTTCATCAATGATTTCATCCAGTGTAGTTGCATTTGATTCAATACCGCCTGTCAGTGGATAGCAGCCAAGTGTACGGAAACGCACATTCTTGTACTCAATCTTCTCACCCGGACGGAGTTTCAGGCGGTCATCATCTACCATGATAATCTGGCCGTCACGCTCGATGACCGGAGTTTTGCTGCAAAGTACAGTGGCACGATATCGATATTTTCTCTCTTGATGTACTCCCAGATATCGGTCTCTGTCCAGTTAGAAATTGGGAATACACGGATACTCTCTCCCTTATGAATCTTGGAATTGTAAAGTTTCCACATCTCCGGTCTCTGATTCTTAGGATCCCACGCATGGTTCTCATTACGGAAAGAGAAGATTCTTTCTTTGGCACGGGACTTTTCCTCGTCACGACGTCCACCACCAAATGCAGCAGTAAATCCATATTTATTCAATGCCTGCTTTAATGCCTGCGTTTTCATAATATCTGTGTAAGCACTGCCGTGGTCAAATGGATTAATGCCCTGTTTTACACCATCCTCATTAATATATTCAAGCATTTCTATACCAAGCTTCTTTGCTGTCTCGTCACGGAATTTGATCATTTCCTTGAACTTCCATGTTGTATTTACGTGCAGGAATGGAAATGGTGGCTTCTCCGGATAAAATGCTTTCATTGCAAGATGTAACATTACCGAGCTGTCTTTACCGATTGAGTAAAGCATTACCGGCTTTTCAAACTCTGCTGCTACCTCACGGATAATATAGATAGCTTCCGCTTCTAACGCGTCAAGATGCGATAATCGACTCATGATTTTCCTCCTTTGGTTTCCCTTAATATTTATTAGAATCTTTCTTGTTGACTACGATAACTTCCTTTGTGCCGTCGGCTTTCTCGATCTGCCAGTTCAACAGATCTCCTTTACTGGACACGGTCATTTTACCTCCCATGCCACCGATATCTGCACCGAGATAAAAGGATATGGCGCCGAACGCACACTCTTTCAGGCAGGATGCACAACCCCAGCAATCCTTTGGATAACGGATATATGCTTTCTTCTCCTCATTCAGTTCGATGAGGCTGCCCGGGCACACAACCGTACACTTTTTACATCCTCTGCATTTCATGGAATCAATTGCGATGCTCATACGTTGTACCTCCTTCTACCAGATCCCGGTATATAATTTCTATCTTTCCATCCACCAGGCGGGAGTTGACATAGCGTAACCACTCGTCACTCTTCTGTGGATAATCCAGATTCTCTGCAAAACTATGCCAGCGGGTTTCTTTTCGTGCGCCGAGATGTGCGATCACGGAAAGGCATACCGTCAGGCGTTCCTTTAATTCATACACAAACATCAGCTCATGCATATCTTCGGCTTTCAGTCCTTCTGCAAGCACCTGCAACTGTCGGATTTTTTCTTCCGCCATGGCAAGCTGCTTTCCGTTGAACTGGTAATGTGTACCAATTCCTCCGGCATACTGGTCCATAACTTTCTGCATGGCTTCCTCAAGCTGTTCTACCGTAAACAGCGCATGTTCTCTCTGAAGGATGGCATCATATTCCGCCGTTTTGTCCTCCAATGCCGCAACTGCGACGAGTTCACTCTCCTGTGCCTCATCTTCTGCCCTGCTTTCGGCATCCAGCTGCTCTACCATACGTAACGCTGCAATCTCTTCGACCAGTGCGCCGGTAACATACTTCTGCGGACATCCGCCTGCCACATCACCTGCTGCAAAAAGCCCGTGAATCGTTGTCTCACGATTCGTGTCTACCCAGTAACCGCTTGCAGTATGACCACCGACGATATAAGGCTCGGTTCCCTCAATTTCTACATTCTGCTTAAATTGGATTTTTTGCCGGCTTCGACCCATTTTAAGGTCTGGCTGGGCGCCATGTTCAAATACGCTTTGCGAAGAGATTCATCCTGTTCCGGCGTAATGCCCTCTGTCCGCAGATAACACGGTCCACGTCCCTCTAAGTTCTCCTGCACGGTTCCGTACACACGCTGGGAAGTTGTCAGACCATATTTTGTCTCATACACTTCTCCAAGGGAATTTACCTGCTTTGCACCAACCCCCTGCGCAATCGTTCCGGTCGGTGCGATGGTGTCTTTGCATCGCAGTGCAATGAAACGCATCTCAAAGGTTGTCATCTCCGCACCGCTTCGATTCCCATGGCATATCCTGCACCTGTATTAAATGGCGGATACCACATCTTGTGACGGGAAAAGCCCGGATTGTTCGGCTTATATAATCCAGCTGCACCTCCGGTTGCGATCAGCACTTTCTTTGCCCGGATCTCATAAGCTTTCTGCTTTGCAATCGAAAATCCATAGGCACCTTCGATGTGATTGTCTTTACAATATAATCGGTGATATTCAACTGATTGATGACGGTCACATCGGAAAGCTTTGCTACCGCGTCTGCAAGCAGCGGCTTAAAGTTCTCTCCATTGATCTTAATGTTACGGTTACCTCTTGCCACATAATCTCCGTTTTCATCCTTTAAGATGACAAGACCAAGCTGTTCCATCTTTGCAGTGACACGGTTGAGTCCTCCGACATCGTCAGAAGCAGGTCCTCACGGACAATATTGTCTGCATCCTTTTTGCATAATCTACATAATCCTGCGGCTTGCGGCCTTTTACAATGTAGGCATTGATTGCATTAACACCTGCTGCCAGACAACCGCTTCGTCTTATATTTGCTTTTTCTGCGATCACTACGGAATAATCGGAATGTTCGCGAATCGTCATCGCCGCATAGCAGCCTGCGGTACCTCCGCCTATGATTAATATATCTGTATAAAGAACTTCTTTCTGTTCGATCTTCATATCGGCTCCTTCCTAAATATAGAATACATCATCTACCTGCATCTCCTGATTCTCCACCAGATAGGTCTGATGCTCATCAAAGATGTATAAACGGTAGATCAGGACATATACTTTTTCGCCAATGGACAACGCATCTTTTTCTAATGAGCGCTCCGCTACAATCTCTATGCCATCAATGTCCACCACAATATCCAGGTGATTGCCACGGAAAACAATATCTTTGACAATTCCGGTCTCCGTCGCACTGATATAGCGCTCCGGTTCACTTCTGGATAATTTTACAAATTCCGGACGCAGGACTGCGTGATGCGCGCCTTCTACCGGATCAAATCCTTTTAATTTATCATAATGCTCCACGACGGAGGATCTGCCGATAAACTGTGCCACAAACGGCGTATCCGGCGATTTGTAAATCTCCATCGGTGTACCTAACTGCTCGATTCTTCCGTGGTTCGTGATAATGATCTCGTCGGCCACTTCCACCGCCTCATCCTGGTCGTGGGTTACAAATATGCTTGTGATTCCAAGCTTTGTCACCATCTCTTTGAGCCATGTACGAAGTTCTGTACGCACCTTTGCGTCAATCGCTGCAAACGGTTCATCCAAAAGTAATACCTGCGGATTCGGTGCAAGCGCCCGGGCAAAAAGCCACACGCTGTCTCTGTCCACCGGAAAGCTGGTTCGGATACCGTTTCTCCATTCCGGAAAGTCCGGTCAGCTCCAAAAGCTCCGTGACGCGTTTTTTAATTTCTTTCTTCGGCATCTTCATCAGTTCAAGACCAAATGCCACATTATCATATACCGTCATGTAACGGAACAATGCGTAATTCTGAAATACAAAGCCAATGCCTCTTTTGGCTGCCGGAACATCGTTGACACGCTGTCCGTCGATGTAAATATCACCGGAATTCGGTGTCTCAAGTCCTGCGATCATACGAAGCAGCGTTGTCTTGCCACTTCCGGACGGTCCGAGCAATGCCACCAGTTTTCCTTTTTCAATCCCAAAGCTCACATGGTCGGAAGCCCTGAAATCGCCGTAATTTTTGCAAATATCTTTCATTTCTACGTACATTTCTTTTTCCTCCCATTGTGATTAACGCGGTGCGCTGCTCTTTTTATTTCTATATTCAAAAATGTTGCGGATAACCAGTACAACAATGGCAATCAGTACCAATATTGATGATACCGCAAACGCTGCTGTAATAGAAGTATCCGTTCCCGACATGTACAAAGCATCGATCTCAAGAGGAAGGGTAAATGTCTCACCTCTTGTCTTGGACAGTGCATTGACTGCACCGAACTCTCCGAGTGCACGGGCCGTACAGAGAATGATTCCATAGATCAGTCCCCATTTCATCTGCGGCAGTGTGATCTTTGTAAAAATCTTAAATCCACCGGCTCCCATGAGCGCTGCGGCCTTTTCCTCGTCCTTTCCCTCCGCATTCAGAATCGGAATGATCTCACGCGAAACATAAGGAAAGGTTACAAAAAATTGTGGCAAGTACCACACCCGGCAGTGCAAACGTGATACGGATATTCGTTCCGAGCAGATGGTTGATCGCACGAATGCCAGGATATGTCCATCCCAGTCTTCCGAAGGTCATCAAAAATGCCAGACCAACGATGACCGGAGAGATAGAAAACGGAATATCGATCAAAGTCGCCAGTATCTGCTTTCCACGGAAGGAGAACTTTGTCAAAAGCCACGCAGCTACGATTCCGAAGAACGTATTCACAACCACTGCAATCACAGTCGCCAGTAAAGTGACCAGCAGGGCGCTTTTTACATATTCCGTGGAAATCGCTTCAAGATAAAAAGCCGATTCCCTCTTTCAGCGCACTGAATAGAATGGAAAAAAAGCGGTAAGATCAGCATGACTCCAATGAAAAGCACACTGATGGTAATGAGTACTGCCTTTGTTATTTTCTTTTTCGTTCCTCTCTCTTCTGCTCCATGTGTAAATCCTCTTTGCTTCCATTTCCTTACAATATGTTCGTTCTCGCTGACTGCCGCATCTGTACGATGTTGACCGCCAGAAGAATCAAAAAAGAAAGTATCAGCATTACCAGCGCGATCGCCGTGGCACTGGCATAATCAATATATCCAAGTTTCTGCATGATGACATAGGATACAACCTGCGTCTGTTCTCTTGCACTGTTTCCCGATATGTAAATAACACTGCCGTATTCACCGATGCCTCGTGCAAAGGCAAGTCCAAAACCAGTCAGGATTGCCGGCCGAAGTTCAGGTATGATAACTTTATAAAAAGTCTGCATCCGGGAAGCCCCCAGCATAAATGCGGCCTCCTCATACTGTCCATCCAGCTTTTCAAGTACCGGCTGCACCGCACGAATAACAAATGGAATACCAATAAAAATAAGTGCGATGATCAGTCCCAAATGTGTATAGGAAACTTTAATTCCAAGTGATGCAAGCGGCTTTCCAAGAATTCCGGTTTCCGAATACATCTTTGACAGCGTAATACCTGCCACCGCTGTCGGAAGTGCAAACGGCAATTCAATGCATCCATCTAAAATCCTCTTGCCTGGAAAATCGTATTTCACCAACACCCAGGCGATGATCACTCCAAATATACAGTCGATCAGCGCTGCCACCAGGGAACACAGAATGCTGGTCCGGAAGGCATGCAGGATGTTTGGTTTGGTAACCAGCCGAAAAAAAAATTCCGATGGGGACAATTTCAGTGCATATACAAGCACCGATGCCAATGGAATCAGCACTATGAGCGAAAGCATCGTCACCGTGATTCCTAAAGTCAGGTGATATCCCGGGATGACTCTCACTTTTTTTGTCTTTTTAGAAGTCGTAGATTTCATCAAACATTGCTCCATCGTCAAAATACATCTTGTATGCATTATCCCATCCGCCGTAATCTTTGATCGTATACAACCGGATGTTTAAATCAAATGTATCGCCATACTCTTTTAATATTGTTTCATCGCTTGGCCGGTAGCCGTACTCGGCTGCCAGACGCTGCGCTTTTTTCTGTATATAAATAAGAAAGGTATTTTCTGCTGACTTCCTGGGTACCATTGTCGTTGGCATTGTCATCTACAATCGCCACACTCGGCTGTGCCAGAATGCTCACGGAAGGATTGATCAGCTCATATTCTCCCGGGTAACTTTTCATCGATGCGATTGCTTCATTTTCCCAGGCAATGAGAACATCTCCCTTTTTGTTTTCCACGAAGGTTGTCGTAGAACCTCTTGCCCCGGAATCCATAACAGACACCTGCTGATACAGCTTTCGCATGAATTCTTTCTGCTGCGCTTCCTCTGTATAATGTTCCTTTGCATAGGACAAAGCGGCAAGAAAATTCCAGCAGGCTCCACCACTGCTCTTCGGATCCGGTGTAATGACTTCTACATTTTTCTGAATAAGATCATCCCAGTCGCGGATCTTTTTTGGGATTTCCCTTGCGGACAAGGAAAAACGATTGTCGAAGTATATGGGGCAGAATCTTTATCGAACTCTTTCTGCCAGCCTTTGTCGATCAGTCCTGTCTGTTCGATCAGTGTGATATCATGCTCCAATGCGAGAGTTACCACATCGGCATTACATCCTTCCACAACAGATCTCGCCTGTGCGCCGGAACCTCCATGTGATTGGATTACTTCTACTTTCTTTCCATAAGTGTCCTCGTAATATTTTTCAAACAAAGGATTGTAGGCTTCGTAAAATTCACGCGTCGGATCATACGACACATTCGTAATTCTTATTACGCCGTCCGAATTTTTTCCACATCCGGTCATCAGAAATACCAGTACAAACATACAGGCGATCAACGATATTCTGTTTTTCTTTTTTCCTGCACGGTTGTGCTTTGTGATCTGTCTCATATCCTGCCTTCCCTTTGCATCTGTCATTTATTTTTAAAACAGTTCTGTGGAGAGGTAACGCTCTCCGGTATCCGGAAGAAGAACCACAATTCGTTTGCCCTTGTTCTCCGGCCGTCTGGCAAGTTCTGTTGCCGCATAAAGTGCAGCTCCGGAAGAAATGCCAACCAGCAGACCGTCTGTCTTTGCGACCGCCCGTGCGGTGGAAAAAGCGACATCATTGTCTACCTTGACAATTTCATCTACCAGACTCATGTCCATGACTTTTGGAATGAAACCGGCGCCAATTCCCTGAATCTTATGCGGTCCCGGCTTTTCCCCGGATAACACTGCAGAAGTTGCCGGCTCCACAGCTACAATCTTTACATCCGGATTGTGTTCCCGCAGACCTGCTCCGGTTCCGGTAAGTGTTCCACCAGTTCCCACCGATGCAACAAAGATATCCACATTTCCATCGGTGTCTTCCCAGATTTCCTGTGCCGTCGTCTTTTTATGGATTGCCGGGTTCGCTTCATTTTCGAACTGCTGCGGAATAAATGCGTTTCCGTACTCTTCTTTTAACTGCGCCGCCTTCTCAATCGCTCCCCGCATTCCTGCGCGTCCCTGTGTCAGAACAATTTGGGCACCAAGCGCACGAACGATTTTTCTGCGCTCCATGCTCATCGTATCCGGCATCGTCAGAATCAGCTGCAGTCCCTTTGCCGCTGTTACAAAAAGCGAGACCAATTCCTGTATTTCCACTGGTCGGCTCAATGATCACGGTGTCTTTATTAATCTTTCCGTCTTTGATTCCCTGCTCGATCATGGCATATGCCACACGATCCTTCACACTTCCAAGTGGATTAAAATATTCCAGTTTTGCAACAACCTGCGCATCCAGCGCATTCTCTTTTTCATAATTGGATAATTCCAGCAGCGGTGTATGTCCAATCAGCTCCGTCAATTGTTTTGCAATCTTTTCCATTTTTCAGCTCCTTTTGAACCTGAATATTGTCTTTATCAATGAATCTTTGCTTATCATATCCCTTAATTCCTATCATGTCAATAGGTTTTATATGAATTTGTTAGATTAAAGTGTTGATGTATTTGAGAAATCCTGGAAAAAACAGGCTTTTTATGTATAAATTTATCGCTGTATACTTGAAATAGAATTGAAAAAAATACAGATGCCTGCGATCTTATGTTCACAAGCATCTGCATAGACAGGTTATTATGAATTTTTCTTTCGGGCAAGGTACTCTACTGCGGAAAGCGCAGCAACGTTTCCCTGTCCCGCCGCCTTGATATACTGATACGGTTTTCCCGCGAGATCCCCGCAGGCAAAACATCCGGGAATATTCGTCTCCATATTCAGGTTGACCACGACGCGGTTACCTTCTAACTGCAATCCTTTCAGCAGATGTTCCGGTAAAATACTCTCCCTCAGGACAAACACGCCATCCACAGGATATTCCCGCGCTGCCGTCCGCACACTCTGTACTTTTCTTCGCCAAGAATCGCCTCCGGCTTTTCTCTGACTACTGTGACATCGGCATGTATGTCACCTTTGTACATAGGAAAATAATATACTTTTTCTGCCACTTCTGCCAGAAATGCAGCTTCTTCCTCTTCTTTTTGTCCAAAACCGATGACCGCCACGGTGCGTCCCCGATACAACGGTGCGTCGCATGTTGCACAGTAGCTGACACCCTTTCCGAGTAATTCATTTTCACCCGGATATGGCTTGTCCGCCGTCACACCGATTGCCAGAATAACAGCATCTGCCTGTGCCATCTCCATGCCCATCTGAATACCAAAGAAATCTCCCATCGGATAAATCGTGTTGACCTTTTTCTCCGTAATTGTAATATCCATCTGCCTGATATGCTGTAAAAAGCCTGCTGCATATCCGCACCGCTCACTGCCGGAAGTCCCAGATAGTTCTGCACCGTATGTGCTTTTTCTACCTTTTCACTCAACCCGGCAGATCCCAGTAACAGTATTTTCTTGTTGCGGATTTGTGCAGTCAGTGCCGCAGAAAGCCCCGCCGGGCCGGTTCCTATAATCGCAATATCATAACGTTCCATCCGTATTCCTCATTCCGAAATTTTTTCTTATCATTAGTATACCTTTTGACCCTCATATCATATCATTTGCCGCAAAACTATGCGAGTACCTCAGTGATATCTGCAACAATCTGATCCTTTGTCAGATGATTGTCTGTCAATACTTCCTGCACATCATAGCGATCAAGGAATTCTTTCTTCAAACCGAAGTTCAATACTTTCATATTGGAATTTCCGTAGAAGCGTGTAATCTTTTCTCCGAATCCACCATCGAGAATGCCATCCTCAATGGTAATCACTACATCATGGCCTGCCTTTAAAGACTCCAGCATTCCTGTATCGATGCCTGAATAATATACCGGATTGATCACAGTTGCCACAGTGCCTGTCTTTTTCTCCAGATTCGCTGCAACTTCTTTTCCAAGTCCAAGGAACGTACCAAGTGCAACAATTGCCACACGGCTTCCCTTCTGGAGCATCTCATATGTATTCAGCTTGCTGTAATCTTTTGTAACTGCTTCGCCCTCTTCCATAGCACCACCAGGAATACGGATGCAGACCGGATATGCATTCTGCTCAATACTCCAGTCTAACATCGCAAGATATTCCTGCTTTGTAGTAGGCGCGATGCCTACAATATTTGGAATATTTGCCATCATGGAAATATCATACAGACCAAGGTGTGTGACATCGTTCATTCCAAAAACAGTTCCGGCATAGACAACGATCGTTGCTGCATGATTGTTTATGCACAGATCCTGGGATAACTGATCATAGGTTCTCTGCACAAAGCTAGAGTACACACCATATACCGGCTTTCCGCCATTCTTTGCAATACCGGAAGCAAGCGCTACCGCTGTCTCTTCGGCGATACCAACATCAACGAACTGGCTTCCGGCCTCTTTACGCTTGTCCTCGGTAAATCCCATAACGGTCGGTGTCGCAGAAGTAATCGCAACCACTTTCGGATCTTCTTTCATCTTCTTTAAAAGATAATCGGCTGTCACACTGGAATAATCCTCGCCGCCCATCGGATACAGGCTCTCTCCGGTTTCGATGTTGAATGGTGCACAGTAATGCCACTGCTCCTTATGAGCCTCTGCCGGTGCGTACCCTTTTCCCTTCTGTGTACAGATATGCACTGCGACAGGTATTGTAGAATCCTTTACCTGCGTAAACGCATCAATGAGCTGCTGAATATCATTTCCATCTTTCACGAATACATAGTCAAGTCCCATCGCTTTGAACAGATTGCACTCTGCCTTACCGTCAGTATCACGAAGAAGTTTTAAATTCTGATACAGACCACCATGGTTCTCAGCTATGGACATATCGTTGTCATTGATCACAATGATCAGATTGCTTTTTAACTCCGATGCATAATCGAGACCTTCCAAAGCCTCACCACCACTTAAGGAGCCGTCACCGATAACTGCAATCACATTTTCTTTGCCACCGCATAAGTCTCTGCCCTTTGCAAGACCGCATGCAAGACTGACGGATGTCGATGTATGACCGATGATAAAGTGATCATGCTCACTCTCGTCCGGCTCGCTGTATCCGCTGACATCATCATAATGCTCCTCATAAAGGAATGCGTCCTTTTCTTCCTGTAAGCATCTTGTGCGGGTAAGACTGGTGGGAAACATCATATACGATCTTGTCCTTCGGAGAATCAAATACATAATGCATTGCAATCGTTGCCTCGACCATTCCGAAGTTTGGTCCGAAATGGCCGCCATGTTTGCTTAACTTGGTAAGTAATGCCTTACGCATTTCAACAGCGAGTTCCTGCATCTCGTTTACATTTAATTTCTTTACGTCTTTTGGTCCTTGAATCTTCTCTAAATACACAAAAAAACCTCCTGTTATTTGTTTTTTTTCTATAATACAACTTAAAGTTGACTTCACGTCAAGTATTTTTATATCAATTTTCGCACGTTCTCACAAAACAATTACTGTTCACAGAAGTGTGACCAACAACGATTGCGCCTTAAATGTGATGTCCTCCGCCACTGTGACCGCCACTGTGGCCTCCACCACTGTGGTGACTGCTATGACCGCCACCTCCGCTGCCGGAACTTTGCGGGCTGTATCTCTTTGTCTCTCCTACATAATGAACACTAGGATTGTGTACCTGCACGTTTGTAAATGCTGCATTAAATAACTCCCGGGAAGTTGCTTTTCTGCTTTTTGAAACTTTAAATACATATAAAAAAGCAAAGGATCATTCCAATGGCAAGCGCAATGAATAAGCCTTTTTACAATCCTCTTTCGTTTTCGTAAACGGAATAATGTAAGCCGGCCGGTGTTCTTTTTCGATACGGCTGTACAATACGGTGGACGCTCCACAGAAACTACAGAATCCTGCTGCCGTATCATCGGTGCTTAAAATTTCTCCTTTGTATTCTTCTCTTACGCACAAAAAGCTGCGCATGACTGGCAATTGTCAGAACATGCGACAGCTTTTTCAAAACGATTCAGACTTCGAAATCCATGCAGGCGCGGTTTGCTGTATAAGGTCTAACTTTGCTGTCTGCTACTGCAACGTGCTTCGGATGGGTAGCATATGCAGCAAGTGCCTCTGCATTTTCAAATGTTGTATCAAGCATAACATCGACCGTAGAACTTGGAAGATACTCGGTACGAACTGATATGTCGATCATACCCGGAATCTGTCCTTTTAATCCCTCTAAGCCTTCTTTGATGCCGGCACGGATTTCTGCTTTCTGTGCATCGGTGTATTCCTCTTTCAATGTCCATAAAATAATGTGCTTTACCATGAGACTTCCTCCTTAAAATCTGTTCTTTCGCTCATGATACCATATTTTGACTTCACATTCTATCACAGTTTCACGATAACCTCTATTTTCTCTACCAAAAAACCTCCTGCATTTCTTTGCCTTAAGCTTAGAAAATACAGG
>VOFC01002224.1_pt1 | contig 37453 bp, 67 predicted proteins | sample 5384161 | NCBI WGS metagenome assembly VOFC01 (sample SAMN12384722, study PRJNA508395) | human gut metagenome | isolation source: healthy gut B | host: Homo sapiens | reverse complement strand
CGGCAGAGCAAACAGGAGAAGCTATTTCACGAGGCTATCTTCCAGATCGGCAACTTGACGGACTGCGGGTGCGGCTCCCCTGGAGGGGAACGGGCGGCGGCAGCTCTCAAAGAATTTGCAGAGTCCTTCCAGGAGCGCAATCCTCATCTGCGGGTGTTCAATATGGTGCTGCACATGGACGAGGCCACGCCCCACCTCCATGTGGACTTCGTGCCGGTGGCAACGGAGCAGAGCCGGGGCCTCTCAACGCGGGTATCAATGAAACAGGCGTTAAAGCAGCAGGGATTTGAAGGGATGGGCCGAAAGCAGACCGAATGGAAAGCCTGGATGGAACGGGAGAAAGAAGCCCTAACGGAAATCGCCCAGGCTCACGAGTTTGAGATTATCAGCCTGGGCGGTGGCCGCGAGCGTATGGAGCTACCAGAGTACAGAGCAGCGGCCCAGCGGCTTGAAGCTATCCAGGAACAGGTGACAGCAGCAGAGCAGGAGATCGCGGCCCTGGAAAAGCAGAGAAAGGCCCTGCAAGGGAATGTGAAGCTGCTGAAAGCGGTGGAGAAGGTTAAGCCCGATCTGGACGCGATACAGCCGGAAAAGACGCTGACAGGGGCCGTCAAGGGTGTGACGGTGGAGCAGGTGAAGGAGCTGAAGGCGGCGGTGATCCGGGGCGCGGCGGCAGAGCAGAAGGTGCGGGAGCTGAAGGTAGAAAACCAACAGCTTCAGCAGAAAATCCCCTCGATGAAAGAAAAACTGAAGGAGGCCCAGGAGCGGCAGCGGCTTGAAAATGAAAACCGTTGTCTTCATCGATCGGGAACATACCGGATGCCTCGCCGACTCCCAGTACCTTCTCCCCTGTGAGTTTCCAGTGAATGTATCCCGCAAGTGTGGTAAAATATGCGATTTTATCCATGCTCTTCCCCGTTTAAGATCGCCGATACAGATGCGATGCTCCAGCGCTGCGGAATATTGAACGAGAACTCCCTTCGTCAGTTTGCGGCAGCCTCGCCCGTGATGGTATTTCTCCAGGTGCGGAACGGAACCAGAAGCCCCCTTCTCATCGAAACGGCATATAGCCGTGCATCATTCCGAAAATCCGATGGCCAACTGCACACGCAAGGCCGTATTTGTTCTGTTCACATCCTCTGTCATCTTTTGCGGTAGCAGTCCTAAGACCGTCCCAGATCATATTCCAGGCTGTACGTCCAGATTCCGTCGACCAGGCTGATTCTCCCAGTCGTGCGCACCGGATGCGATCGGCATGTGTCTCGTCCACACTGCCTTGATTCTGGTCGAGCCGAACTCGATACCGAGCACCGCCCTTCCCACTCTCAATCTCCTTGCATTTCCCATGTGTAACAAACCCCTTTCCGAAACCATGCCGCATCTCTCATGCACCCATGATTTCCCTGCACTCATCTTATTGATGTTATCTTAAGCATAAAACTTGTATGCTCGTAATAACAAGTTGTTTTTTTTATTTATTTTACATTGTGTGGTTCTCTATTTTTTATCTATCCGGAAAACATGCACACCGTGCGCGGAATTTCAGAAGAAAAGGCTGTCATTCTGCACAATAAGCTCTGTTCCATCCCAGAGTTCCTCGCCCGGATGGTTCCCGTCTGTCCGCCATGTCTGCAAACGCTTCCGTCTCCGGCAGCGCAACCTCACACCGCGCCGGGCTGCTCCATAAAGTTAAACAGGGCAAGATACCGTTCGTCCTTTTTCTCATTGACACAGCTCCAGACCGCATGCTTTTGATCGCGCGCCACCTGTCTGCCCACATAGTCTGCGTCGAGCATCTGCAGCAGCTCCCGTCTCGTTAAAAGGAACTGCGTCCAGTCATCCAGCTTCGTCAGTTCACCGCCGATCATCAAAGGCGAGCCGAACATACACCAGAGCGTCATCATCGTCTTCTGCTCATCCCTTGTAAAATTCGTCTGCCGCTCCTGCCCGAATCCTTTTCCGAGCCAGCCGACCGGCAGCATGTCACAGTCCGGGAACGATCCGCAGCCCACGTGGTTCTGCCACAGTTCGCAGCGCCGGAACATATCGTAAAAGCAGCTCCCACGTATCCCAGAAATCATCCGTGATGCGCCACATGTTGGCATAGGTTTCATAATGCCATGCTTTCTCGATCAGCGCCGGTCCCGGCGACAAGGAGAGCACGATGTCCCTGCCGCACTTTTCAATCGCATGCTGCAGCATCTCAATCTCGTGCGCCGCCGAATACGGATGTTCCACGTACAGATTGGTATTGCAGATATCATCGCATTTGATAAAATCCACGCCCCACTGTGCGTACAGTGCCGATGGAATCGTAATATTCCTGCGCGCCCCGGCTCTCCCATACGAATGCCGTACATGTCCGGATTCCCGGACTTACAGATCGACGACGGATCCGCTATATCGCTCGCCAGTGCATCGCTTCCCAAAATCGGCAGATGCCGGTGTGCCGCTTCCCGCGGAATTCCCGCATGATATGGATTCCAAACTTTAACCCCAGCCCATGCACATAATCCGCCAGCGCCCGAAAGCCCACCGTCCTTCGCCGACGGGGCTTGGTCCCGTACAGAAGCCGCCCGTACTCATCCATCGGGACACTCCCAAACAAATATACTGAATTCCCTCTGACTTCCGGTGTTCTTTGCATACCACTGGATGTCCACCACAATATTTCCCAGCCGTACGGTTTTAAGTGCGCCGCCATATAATCCCGTTTGCCGATACCGCCCGCTCCGTCACTGTAGTGTCATAATAGTCATAGCTGTTCCACCCCCATCGGGGCATGTTTCATCCGGTATTTCATGCGTCTCTCCTTCTCTTCCCTAATCAAAATGTGCACAGAGTACACAAAAAGCCGCTGCAGATGCAGCGACTTTTTTGTATACATCCTGCTTCCAAGTGTATGACTTGTACTTTCGTACTTACAAAGTTGTTTTTTATTCGTCCTGTGTCATGTCCGTATCTTCTCTTCTGCAGGGATTCCCGGATCACCAGTTCCGGCTCCATCAGAGACGCATTGTTCCTTCGATATTGGAATTTCCCTCCCGGATAATCCGAAGCAGCAGTTCGGCGGCTGCCGCTCCCAGTTCACTCCTGCGGATGGGAGATCGTCGTCAGCGGCACGCGGCATGTCTGCGCCAGATAGGAATTGTCATACCCCGTCACCGCGAGACATCCTGGGGCACGGAGAGCCCCTCCTCATTCAGCGCGCGGATCACCTCGATGGCAACGATCGTTGTACGCCACCACCGCCTCAAACGGATGATTGCCGCGATCTTTCGCCATCTGCTGATCCCGCTCAAACGGATGGGTCTTGCGGTCCTCCGTGTAGAACCAGATCACCTTATCCGGATCATACGCAATTCCCGCTTCCTGCAGTGCCTGCACATACCCCCTTGTGGCGCTGCTGTCCCTGCGTGTCGTCGGATTTGAAGCGCCCACAATGCGCCGGTGTCCCAGTTCAATCGGTATCTGGCCGCAAGATAGGCTCCCCTGCAGTCGTCCAGAAGAATCTGCGGCCGGTCAGAAGCTGGGCATGTACTCCTGTATAAATACATAGGGGATATGATAGCTGTCGAGCATCTCATACAGATTCACATGCCGGCAGAAAATCTGGCTCTTGCTCGGCTCGATGATGAGCCCGTCGATATCCTTCTGCAGAAGCTCCTCGAGAGACACTTTGCCCTCAAGGCTTCTTGAGTTGCGCGTATTTTTCAGCAGAATACTGTAACCGTTCTCCGTCAGCACCTGGTCAATTCCCTGCACGATGCGCGGGAAAAATATAATCCGAAAAGATAAGTTGTCACGACCGCGATATTTTGGACGGCGTCGTGTGCCGTAACATCTCCGAGCAGAAGGTTCCGCGGCCATGTTCCGCATATATGTATCCCTCATTCTGCAAAATCTGCAGTGCCTTGCGCACCGTCTGCCGGCTGACCCGTATTCCGCCGACAGTTCATTCTCCGAAGGGAAGCTTCTCTCCCGGGCGTATCTCCCCCGACATGATCTTGCCATGGAGCTGCTCCATCAGATCATAATATTTTAATCTCTTATCCATTCCGTTCGATCCCCTGAATGCCTTCTCTTTTGCGCGCCGTCAGCCCGTTATCCGACAGCCTCCTTCGCCAGGCGGTCTGCCTCCTCATTGCCCATGACGCCCGAGTGTCCCTTTACCTTCACAAAAGAAAGCCGGATCTTATCCTCCACCAAGCGCACATACTCGTAGTAGGCCACCGTACCCTTTTTATTGCGCTTCCAGAGTCCTTTTGCCCACATCTCGATTCCCATATAATCGTAATAGATCGTAAGATCCTTTAAGCCAAGTTCGAGCGCCTTTTCGATGGCTGCCATGCTCCCTAAAACCTCGCCTGCCACATTGCGCATCGACGCCATCTCCGGCTCCTTCCCCGCACCCTGCAGCACTTCTTTCCGCCGGCATGAATCAAAAAACCTCCATAACCGTACACGCCGGTACCGGCGTGAAAAGAGCCATCCACGAACGCGTAATTCTCCGGCAGATCCTCTGTCTCTCCGGCAGATTCCGCACCTCTCGTCTCTGCCTTGCCGTCTCCGGCTGTTCCTGATTTCTGCTGTGCTGCCCTTGCGTTTGCCTTCTGCTGCGCCGCTCCTTTGCATGAGCTTCTCCCCACGCGCCGGTGCGCTTTCCAGAAACGTCTCCGCTTCTTCCAGCGTCTTAAAACTCTTTGTAAACCGCTCCGGGGAACCCGTGCACCATCGCCTTACACTCGTCCCATTTTGTGTATATTCCCCGGTTTCTTACCAACCGCTACCGCATAATATTTTACTGCCATCTCGTCATCCTTTATTTCGATATTTTATAATACAATATACCATATAATTCCCGCACATAAAAGGTCGGAAGGTAGAGAAAAAAATGTCCGGCTCGGTGTGCTGTAGCTTGTAATGCCAAAGTCTCTTTGCCGTCTGATTCGCCCGGTACTCATGGAATTCACTGGTTATAATCGTGACGGGCCCGTCGATTCCGTGCTGTTGTAACAATTCCATGGAATATTGCAGATTTTCCGCCGTCGTCGTGGACCGGTCCTCCAGAAGCAGTCTCGCCCCGTCGATCCCCCGCCCGGTCAGGTAACGGTACATGCACTCTGCCTCGCTGATCTCCTCTCCATCTCCTTGTCCGCCAGATAATACGCACACACAGCTTTTGGATTCCGGTTCAGATACTCATACGCCGCGCAAAGCCGTTCATTCAACACCCGGCTCGGCCGCTCCCCCTTGACGCTGCATCCTAAGACCACCGCCGTCGTATTCTCCGGCGCACGGTTTGCCGCTTGCTTCTTATCATCCCCGCCGTCTCCACTGTCACGATAAGCAGAATAAAAAGGAGCACCATGCCCAGGGCGGACAATCCCGCTCTGCCACCCGCGCGTCTGCCAAAGTCTCCTGCCACATCCCTGTACCTGCCGGTAAAAAATACCGTACAGCAGCACAAGGGCTGACACCGCCATTCCCGTAATGTTACCGATATTAACCACGACAAATGCCGGAATGAAAAACCACAGGAAAAAATACGGCTCCAACTGCCATTATCCACCAATGCATCCGTGACATTCTTTCTCCCTAAAAAAGCAATGAGCGGCACGCCGAAGCGGGCCGCTCTTGTCCTCTTGTTACAAATCTTGTTACGAAATATCCAGCTTACAGTTCGCACGCATTTTTAACGGACATTCATAAACGTTCTCATTATTCTCTTTTTGCAATGTAAGAAAGCGGACACTTTCTGCAGTCGCCTTTATTAAAATCTCCGCCAACCTCAAATTTTAAGGTTGCCGTCTTCACACCCTTCACCATCTCTTCCTGCCGGATGTGATCCCAGCTCAATACCTGACTGCAGCCGGCACACTTGCTCTCGTTCAATGTCACCACGCGCTTGCAGGTCGGACAGGCATAAAACTTCTTACCGGACGGCTCCACCAGTTCCACAACTTCCGCCGGAAACTGCTTAATCAATTCCTCTCTCAAATTGTCCTGCATGATCCAATCGCTCCTTTATCCCGAGTTTGCACTAGTACTATCATACCACAAAGGCGGCGGTACTGTAAACCGCTTTCTTCGTTTTCCGCTCAGATTCCGTTTCATTATTCTCCGGGTTCCGCTACTTTTCCCCCTGTTGCTGCCGGATCATGTCCATGATGTAATCGATCGTTTCCTGCCACTGCTCCCTGTCCGTAATCCCGGCCTCGCCGTCTCCCCCTTCTGTGATCCGTAATTGCCGAACCCGGCATGGTTGCCGCCCTCTAAGACATACTCGCGGCAGTCCGCCGCAAGACCGATTGCTTCCGATATTTTTCCATATTCAAAACGCCGTCCTCGCTCCCGTAGAGCGAGAGCACCGAAGCGTCTGAAGTTTCCTGGTCAGGGTACGCCGCCAGAAAAATAAGTCCGCGATCTCTGACTCATGCTTTGCCGCATAGCTGCCCGCCATGGCTCCGCCCAGAATGTCCCGCCAGATACCAGCGCTTTACCTCTCAAACTCCTGCCGTACCTCATCCGCCGCATTCGGCTTTAAAATGGCAAGGTGCGCCGGCATCTTACCGTCACGCAAAAAGATTCCCTGCTGCGCAAGCCCATCCATAACCGGTGCGTACGCCGTCTCTTCCACCTTGGCTCCCGGATAAAAGATCAGTCCGTCTCACTCTGCGGATCTCCGTAAGCGATGTAGGCATCCGTCTCCGATACCTCTGTTGTCTGAAGTTCATAGTCCTTCGCATGATAATAATCTGCCGTATAGGTATTAAATCCCACAATCACGGCTGCCACGATTAAAACCGTAAAAATAATTCTGCGCACCGCTTTTGCATGCTTCATTGTCTCTCATCCTCCGACACCGGAATCTGCTTCCGTTACTTTCGGATATCTGCAACCACCTCATCCGGAATGACGAACTGTACGCATCCCATATACATCGGTGCCACATCACCCTCGTTAAAGCATATCACAAGATGGCCGTCCGAATCCAGATAAAATGAAGTCTCATCCGTAATTTTGTCAAATTCCATTCCGGAACCTCGGCATTATCCACCCAGTACATCTTACCGTCATCCTCCGCCATCTGCTGCTGCATCTGCTCCTTGATATTCTCGCTGATCGGGGTGATATAATCCGCGCCACTCTGGAATAAATCCGAAAGTGTCAGACGCTCCCCCGTCTTTAAGTCAATCGTATAATAATAGTCCCACTCCGCGCCGCTGCCTGCCGCCTGATAGCACATCAGCTTTAACGTAAAGTAATCGTCGGTCGTGCTGATAACTTCGTGCTTGACCACGGCCTCCTTCGATAGCCCTCTTCTTCCTTCCTGCTCTCCTCGAACTCCGATACGATCTGATCCGTGATCTTTTCAATCTCTGCATTGATCTCTGCCGTTGTTTTTTAAGTTCTCCTGCACCTGGACCTCAGTGTCCGTCATCTGTTCCGTATCGCTCTCCTTTACCGTCAGCTCCGGCGTCTTAATGTCCGCCGCATGACCTCCGTTGTCGTACTGATAATCCCGGAACGTCACACAGCCTCCACGAGTTTTCCGACCACCGGTAGATTCCCCATGGCATACGCCACGCTCCCCGGGTGTTCGGCAGCACCACGAACTGCCGCCACTGCAGCAGCCGCTGCCACAATATTTTCTCACGGTATGCATTTTTCTGCTCTCGTTTCGTTTTCCATCTTTGCTTCCTCGATCCGTTTTCATCTGCTCCACCTGCTCGCCGGACATTTCCGATCCGGCATACTGTCGCTTTAATTCCTCGATCTTTTTACAATCCTGTTTCTTATTTTCCATATGCGGCACCATCCTTTCCTCTATTCCCACTGCCATGTATCCGTAAGTTCCAGCCGTAGCTTCTTTAATCCGCGGTACAGCCGGCTCTTTACCGTATTCTGGTTCTCCCCAGCACTCGCGCAATATCCTCCAGCTTCATGTCCTCAAAATAGCGCAGTTCAATGACCGCTTTATCCCGTTCTTCCATGGCGTCCAATGCCCTTCTTAGATCAATGTTCTCATAGCGGTCTTCTCTTCCCTCTTCCGCCGGCATCTCATCCAGGGAAACTTCCCGGTTCTTTTTACATATCCGAAGATCTCGTTTAACATAATGCGGTAAATCATGTCTGCGCATATTCCTCCTGCTTTAGCGCATCGCTGTTTTTGATCGCCTTGTACGCTCCATTCTGTACGATATCCGCGGCATCCGCCTCATGATGTACGTAACTGTAGGCAAGACGATAGTATTTGTTGTAATTTTCCCAGCAAAAGCTGTTCTATCTTTTGTTCCTTATGGTTTTTCCCGGAGAAAAACATACGATCTCACACCTCCTTTTAACTATTAGACCGTCCGGACACCAAAAAGTTTCGCTGCCGTATAAAAATTATATTTCTCCGATCCGGTTCCGTTTTCCACTCTCCTGTCTGCACAGTTCCGTCAAAAACCGGTACATTCCCTCCCTGGTAAATCGGGCGCTCCACCACACAATCCACTCCTGCGGCAAGCATCTGACACTCCACCAGTTCCTTCTCATTGGTGGAACAGCAGATCGTAAGGCTTCCCTTCGGAAAATTTTCCCGCACCGACCGGATAAACGGCTCACCGCCCTGCATATACCAGTTCACAAACACAGATCATAGGCGGTGCCCTTAGACGCGGCTCTCGCCGTACGCCACGGCGTCCGCCCCTGTTTTGCACCACGTCAACCGGAAGCCCGAGACGCGCAAGAACCGCTGCATGATAATCTCTCGACAGTTCATTGTCGTCCAGAAGAAGCGTCTTTAACCCGCAAAACTTTTGGGCTGTCCGATCGCTTTTCCGATTCCGAAAGGCAGGAACACCCTGCAGAGAATCTGCGCATCCTCCTGTACTTCCACACACATCGTTCCGTGCAAAAAGTTCTACGAGGCTCTTGATCAGCGGATAGTCTTCTCCTCCGTCAATGCTGCCCTGCACGGCAAGTTCCAGTTCAAGCTCATCCTCCCCCGTTCTTACTTCCCGATAGCCTGTAAAAATCCGGCATCCCGGCCGCGCGTTGATATACGCTTTCTTTTAGCAGTCTTGCCCAGATCTGCTTGAGCCTCCTGACATCGCCCACCAGATATTCGCAGAAAATCTCACCCTCCTGCACCGTCACCTCAGTCCCCATTTCCGTACAGATTGTCCTGCACTCTGAGGTCAGTTCCGCAACCACATCCGAAATCTGAAAGGTGTCGCAGACACTCTCGCCCGCACCTACAATCTGCCCGTCCAAAACACTGTCCGTCAGTTCCCGGATGTGCTCCAGATGCCTGTACATATCCTCCAGTCCCACAGACTTATTTTCCGTTCTCTGACCTGTCATTTCTCTGTAACACTCCTCGATCACCGCGACGTCCGTGCGCACCGTCCGCGCCACCTGAAACAGCAGATGTTCTCTGACCGTGCTTAAATGCCGCTGGCTCTCAAGCCGCTCCGCCAGTGTCTCATAACGTGTCATGATATTGACACCCGCTTTTTTACCACCTCCGGCTCGCAGGGAGAAAATATAAAATCGTCCGCCCCCATCTCTAACATTTCAAGTTCTCTCTCTCGCCGATGACCGTCTTCACAATGACCGGAATATCGAGAAGCTTTCGGATCTGCCTTCATCTGCTTTAATACCTGCTTCCCGCTCTTTACGGGCATACACATATCCAGTATGACAATATCCACTTTCCGCTCTTCTAAAAATTTTTAGTGTCTCATTTCCGTCCCCGGCTTCCAGCACCTCATATTCCTCTTCAAACATTGCGCGAAACGACGCTCTGTTTACGTCGATATCATCCGCTACCAGCATCACTCTGTTCTTTTTTGCATTGATTCGGCTCCATTCTTTTATCGTATCGGTAACATATCTTTTAAAATATAACATACCATCTTTTATTTCTCAGCAAAAATCCGTACCGTTTTTTAACATCCAACGCCCCTGTCCTTCCCTTCTACAAAATTCGACATAAAAAGGGGCTGGTGCTTGAAGCACCAGCCCCTTTTTCTTCTCAACGGTAAATCATACTGTCGAGGACGGCATACATCTGTGTAATCTCAATCGGCTTGCTTAAGTGTGCATCCATCCCGGCATCGAGGGACTTTCGCACGTCCTCCTCAAACACATTGGCTGTCATCGCCACGATCGGAACCGTTTTGCCATCCTCACGTCCGGATTCCCGGATCTTTCTGGTCGCCGTCAGTCCGTCCATGACCGGCATCCGGATATCCATCGAGGATGACGTCGTAATATCCGGGCTCATGGGAAAGAAAATGCGTCACGCCCTCCTCTCCGTTGACCGCCACATCCACCTGCAGATTCTTGTGCAGCAGGATATTGCGCGTGATCTCAATGTTGACCTCATTGTCCTCGACCAGCAGCGCTCTTTTGCCGGTAAAATCGTAGTCGGGCGCCTGTACATCGCCCTGTCCCCGCAGCTTTTCTCCGGAATTTCTGACACGCTTTAAGTTCACATTCACAATGAACGTCGAGCCCTTTGCCCTTTTCGCTGTATGCGTCAATGTGCCCGCCCATAAATTCAATAATGTTGCGCGCAATGGGAAGGCCAAGACCGGTACCGCCGTTTAGCGTCGTGATTCCCTCATCCTCCTGCTCAAACGGCTCAAACATATGCGGAATAAACGCTTCGTCCATTCCGACTCCCGTATCCCGGATCTCAAACCGAAAGCCGGCATCCTCCCCGTCATCGCCGGTATGCTCCACAATAAAGTCAACCCTTCCGTCCGGCATCGTGTATTTTACGGCATTCTCCAGAATATTGAAAGCGCCCGCTCCAGCTTCTCCGCGTCAAAGCAATAGGTAGCATCAAAGCTTCCGCGTCTGTCCACCGCAAAGTGAACGCGACGCTCCGCCGCCTGCCGCATCGCCTCTTCCACCGTCTCCTCCAAAAGGCATCTAAGACCACCTTCTGGCTGTTCAATGCGACGTTGCCGCTCTCGATCTGGGAAAGATTTAAAATATCATCCACAAAAGACAGCATAAAACGGGCTGACTGGCTGATCTTGTCCAGATTCTCGAGCACCTGCTTCTCATTGTTCACATATTCCCTGGTCAGATACGTAAGACCTATGATGGAATTCATCGGCGTCCGGATCTCATGACTCATGCGCTCCAAAAACTCATTCTTCTCCTGATTGGCATGTCTTGCGTCAAACAGCGCCGACATCAGTCTCTCCTGCTGCCGCTGTTCTTCCTCATAGCTCTCCGTCACGTCCCGGCGCACCAAAACCACCGTGCCACGGTCATCCTGCTGATAAAAATATGCAGTTCTTTTTCTGCGGTATACCTCCCCCACAGCAGGCGGTACGAAACAACCAGATCATCCTCTGTTCCAGTTCCGAGAGAATATGCGGCAGTTCTAACGCAGCCGCGCATGCCTCCCGGTCCTTGGGATGAACATACAGCGGTATCATCTGCGCATTTACCTGTGTATAATCTCCCTCCGGCGGCGGAGTCACATCCGTATCGTCATTGGTCACGATCACATGAAATGTTCCGGTATGTACATCCACATAGGTAATAAAATCGAGTTCCGACTTGATGACCTGCTCCAGTATTCCGCGCTCTTTGATGGATTTCGCGTCTCCCATTCTGCATACTCCTTTATTTCAAAAAAACAAATTATGCTTTATTATAACAGGATTTGAAAACTTTCCACTGTAATTTTTCATTTTTCCCCTGAAAGTGCAGTTCTACCTACGGTTCGGGCATGTGTCCCTCCTGCTGCAATGTGCGCAGATTCTGCCGCCATGTGCCGTCTCCCCGCACGCCTCCGCCGGCGCAAGCTCCATCTCAAACACCACGCTTTTCTTCGGTTTCAGGCAATACCCTGCCGTACAGACGACCTTGTGCTGTTTTGCCCGCGCTAAGATCTCCGGCATCGCAGACAGCGGATGTGCTTCGTCATCACCGAAAAAATGATACGCCGCCACCTGATACCCGGTATTCTCCCGTATCCATGCCTCCAGCATGCCATAGCCTAACATCAGAAGTTCTCCGCCGATACTCTCAAGCATATAGCTTTCCAGCATGCGCCCGGTGTTCTGGTAGCGTTCCTGCAGCAGATCCACATCGCTTCCAAGCGTCACAACCGCAGTCGCCCGGCGTACCGTATCCGTCCCATCCTCAAACATCAGATACGCCGCTTCCTTCCATTTCAGGCAGCCCGCCAGATCGGATGCCACACCCTTCAAAAGCGCCTTATCTTTTTTCCTCAAATGATACCGGCTCCTAACCTGTTCTAAAACGCACTTGTCAGACAGGTCCAGAGCCGGCTCTCTATGTATCTTCGTTCCACACTGCGCTCCCTTTCCTGCTCTTATTGTACTGCATTACAGGGAGATTGCAATTCCTTTCTTCTTTCCTTTACAAATTCAATTTCATAATGCGATCCGTATATTCGCGGATCACTCTGGTGGATTCTTTAAAGTGCGCGAGTTCACCCGGTGTCATATGAATTTCAAGCACGTCATATGCCCCGCTGCGGTTTAACACGGTTGGCACCCCCGCATAGACATCCCGCTCCCCGTACTCTCCTTCCAGCAATGTTGATACCGGAATGATCCTGTTCTCATCATTTAAAATCGCCTTGATCACTCCCCACGCATGCCGTTGCGATTCCATAATAAGTCGTTCCCTTGCGGTTAAAAATCTCCCACCCTTCCTGTGTGGTGCGGTGACCAGTTCATCCAGATCCACATCCCCCACCCAGCTCTTTTTATTGTCCGCAATCACGTCATAAAACGGTTTTCCTGCGATCGTAACCGTAGACCACGGCACCATCTGGGAATCTCCATGTTCCCCATGGAATACGCGTGAACACTTCGCGGATCCACATTGACTGTCTGTGCAATCATATTCTGCAAACGGGCCGAGTCTATTGCGGTTCCGGTACCGATCACCTGATTTTTCGGCAAACCGGACAGCTTATAGATATAATGTGCAATAATGTCCACCGGATTGGAGATCGCAATAAAAAAATTCCGTCAAATCCACTTTTCATAATCGGTTCAACAATGGATTTTGCGATTTTTGCCGACATCTCCAGCGTATCCAGTCTCGTCTGTCCCTGCTTTGGCGGCGCTCCGGCAGTGATCACAAATGATATCCATATCTCCGCACTCTGCATAGGTTCCCGTTTTCACTTTCACATTGCGGTTCAGATATTCAATGCTGTCCCGCATGTCCAGCATCTCTCCATACGCGCGTTCCTCGTTGATATCTATCAGCATCACCTCGTCACATACCCCTGGGTTACCAGGAAAATGCCGTAGTGCTGCCCACCAGTCCACAGCCGACAATTGCTACTTTTCTTGTTGTTATTTTCATACATTCACCTGTCCTTTCAACGGATTTTCATCCTATGACGCAAAAAAAAGGTACCCGTCCCATGACAGCACCCTTGCAAATCCTTTTCAATTATAGAAAGCGTTTTTCTCTGTCAAGTCCTCTTTTTTTTCTCCACAAAGACAATTCTATCAGGGAAGCCGTTTTTCGCAGTCCCTTCTGGGTAATGATTCTTCATGATTCCGCCCGCGAGCTTTCCCCAGCCGGTACTGTATCCGTCCACCGTGATTAAATACCAGCCCTTTTCTCCCTGCGCCGGGAACGTCTCCCCGTTTAGGTATCCGCGGATCTCCCGCCCGTCCGAAGGAAGATCCATCGTATGTAAAACATCCGCCGCATGAAGTGTGAGCGCAAGTGCGTGTGAAGGCTCAAATCTGCCTTTCTTCGCCGTTCCCAGATGCAGTCCCGGCGCAGCACCTTAAGACCTTTTACCGACGGCATGCCCTCCGGGATCCGGTAGAGCTGCTCGCCGAATTTCAGATAGCGGCACTCCCGTCCTGCATACTTCTCCAATGCGTCCCCGGCGAAAGTCTCCCCGGCAAATGCCAGATATTCCGGGATGCCCGCCGCAGCGCTCTTAGAATCTCCTGCCGTAATTCCGTTCTCATACCCGTTCTTTAACAGACCCGATCCGCCGTCCGCAAGCGTTCCTCCTTGCGCAGCACCGCCACATAATGTCCTTCCCCGCGAAGCTTATGCGGCCACAGACGGATCGTCGCGGAAAGTTCTCCCAGTCCGTGCGACATTCCCTCCGCAAGCGGCACCCTCCTCCACGTAGAATTCCGGATGTCTCTCCAGGAATCGCCCGATACTTCCCTGTCTTCCGCCGGTGCAAATGTGCAGGTCGAATAGACCAGTCTCCCCGCCGCCCGCAAGCATGGATGCCGCGCAGTCTAAGATCTCATCCTGTCTGTCGGCACACAGTTCTACATTCTGTGTGACTCCACTGCTCACACGCCTCCTCGTTCTTCCGGAACATCCCCTCGCCGGAACACGGTGCGTCCACCATGATTCTGGTAAAATACTCACTGAAATGTTCTGCGAGGCGCTGCGGCGTCTCATTCGTCACCACCGCATTGGCAATTCCCATGCGCTCGATATTCTCCGAGAGAATCTTTGCCCTCGCCGGATGGATCTCATTGCTGATGAGGATTCCCCTGCCTGCCATCGCCGCAATCTGCGTGCTTTTTCCTCCCGGTGCCGCGCACAAATCAAGAATCCGCTCGCCCGCACCGTCTGCCATCTGCCGCGTCAGATACGCTGCCGGAGCCATGGCGCTCGGCTCCTGGATATAATATACGCCGGCTTCGTGATACGGATGTTTTCCCGGCGTATCCTGCGCCGTGTAATAGTAGCCATGCTCTGCCCACGGTACACGCCCAGCGAGAATACCATGCGGTTTAAAAATGACGCGTCGTCCCCCTTCTGCGGATTCAAGCGCAGCGCCTGGTAGCGCGCTATATCATAGCTTTTTAAAAATGCAGGATACTCCTCCCCAGCATGTTCTCCATCCGTTCCAAAAATTCCTGTGGCAGCATCTTTCTCTCCTTTGTCTCTGCATGATTCTCTGCCGCCTATTGTAGCACGAACCGTCCCCCCGGCAACGCATTTTAAATGCATGCCCCTGAACACTACTTTCTGCATTTAAAAATGGCGCGTGAGAAGATCACTTTTTCCAGAAAATCCTCCACGGTGGAAAATCCCAGCTTTTCAAGCAATTCGATTACATAAGGGTTCTCCAGAGGTGTCTGATACAATGCCTCTTTTCCGTAATGATCCACGTAGGCACTGCCCTCTTCGCGCGGCAGCAGCGCCCGCGGTCCTCCGACACAGCCTCCGATGCATCCCATTCCCTCAAAAAATTAGCCTCCGTCTTCCCCTCCTGGATTGCCTCAATCATCTGCTTACACGCCTTTTTCCGCCATCCGCCTGCATGGGCGGACCGCAATTTTCCGTCCCGGGTGAAGTTGTTCTACCGTCCGCACGACCGCCTCGCTGACGCCTCCGGTCCGCGCATAGATTCTGCCTGCTCCCGAAGAATGTTCGCTTGCATCCTCCTCCATCTGCTGCGGCGCAATCCCCATTGCCTCAAACAGCATCGCCGTCTCCTGAAAGGTCAGCACCACATCAATCGCATCGCAGATATCCGGCTCCTTCGCCTCCTTTTTTCTTGGCAAGGCACGGACCGATAAACACGGTGACGGCATCCGGATGCATCTTTTTCACCGCCCTGCCCGCAGCGATCATCGGAGACACCGCCCCCGGCATATACGGTACCAGTTCCCCGTAAATATTGCGGATCATGGACACCCAGACCGGACAGCAGCAGCTCGTAAGCAAAAAAAAATCCGTATCCCGGTTCACATGGCGGTCAAATTCAAGCGCTTCCTTCAAGTTAAAATGTCGGCAAATACCGCCACCTCCACCATCCCGGAAAATCCCGCGCGTTTCAATGCCGCACGGATTGCTCCCGGGGAGACCCCCTCTCCAAACTGTCCCATAAATGCCGGCGCAATCAGCGCATATACCTGTTTTTCCGGTGTAAGCAGCACTTCGCGCACCGCATTTAAATCCGCGAACTTTTCCGGAAAGACCGTCTCACAGACCGGAATTGTGCGCTCCGTCTTTTCTTCTCCCGCCAAAAGCAGACAGTCCATCTGATCATATCGCATTTCTTCTTTTTCCTCTGTTTCTCCGCTTTGTGCTCTCTTTTTTAATATTTCCTCATGCAATCTGCGTATGCTCTCCATCTTTCACACCTGCCTTTTCTTTCAAGGATGCCCATACATCCTCCTTTTTATTCTTCGCACACTTTTTCCGGTTGTAGTTTGATGCACAAAAGGAAAAAAGCCATCCGTTCCTGCCGGATGACTTCCTTTTTGCCCCGGGAGCCAAAACTCCCATTTTTTCTAATCATACAGACCGATGTGATACTTAAGCTTGCGGTATACTTTCCATCCAAAGATTACCGGCATAGCCAGCACCAGATATGCAGTCGATAACATTCCGGCTGCTCCACCAACGATCATCAGAATCCATATTAAAATATTCATAGTTTTTATCCTCTCATAAAATAATAATTGCTATTTTATGGAGGATACAAGGCCGTTCTTTTTTCCGTCGGCCCTCCTTATGTATGCTACAATCCTTCTTCCCGAGGGAATCAGTTCCCACTGCTGCCCGCGCTCTCTCCCCGCCAAAAGAAACAGCGCGCCCAAAAGTCCCGCCAGACCACATTCCAGAAGCCACATCAGGAGCCGAAGCTGCTGGACATTCCGGTAGCGGTAGGCACTCTTCTGCCTCAGCGTCTCTATGACATGCGCCTCACTCAGTTCCCTGCCTGCGGCTTCCACTTCCGGGCGCCCTCGTTCGGTGACGCGACCATGGTGCCGGTCTGCTTACGGTCCGGACAAAATTCCTGTCCACCGGTCTGCCCCATCCGCTTCACACTGTCCAAAGGTCCGACTCCCGCACCCGTTTGGCAGTGCCGCCGCCACAAGCATCGCGGCTATGAGCAAAAGGCAGAGATGGCATTTAAAGAATTCCCCTGATCGGATTGATTTCCTTTGCCTTTGCAAAAAAAATCTCATCATTTTTACTCTCCAGATACTGCTCCAGTCCGCGGACTTCTTCGTCCGTAAAGCCCTCATTCTTCGTCACGCGGCATGCCGGCAATATGGCTTCCGCGACATCCCTTCCCCGCTCAAAACGCACAGACACACAGCGTCTGCCGTCTTTTGCAAAGATACCCGAATGTGTCAGTCTGACTTCTTCTTCCCTTCTCATTCCAATCTCCATTCCGGAACAAAATTACTGCTGTTCCTCCAAAGATCCGTCAAGCACCTTGCTTGGCATCTGATCCCGCAGATAGACCTTTCCATGGTCTTTTTCTGCTGTCGTACTCTGCCTACAGCTGCCGGTTCTTCTCCTTTACTTCCTGCTCAAACTCTCTCGCCGAGAGCAGGATGCATCCGGCTCCGCGGATAATAATCTGCTCCAGCCCGTCGGAAGTGGCAACCGTCACGCGGTATCTCGACGCGTGTTCATGGGCGAAAACGCTCAATATACGCGTCCGCCGTCTCCGCCTCCTTCGTGTACACCACATGAATATTGTGATAATCACACGCTTCCGTCTGATGTCCCTCGACACGGTACGCATCGAATACCACAATCAGCTCACATCTGCGGATTCCCCTGATAGTTGCAGAGAATATCCAAAAGCCGCCCGCGCGCGCTATCCATATTCACTCTGGCAAGTTCCGCAAGTTCCTGCCACGCAAAATCACATTATAACCGTCCACCAGCAGATATTCCACGCCGGCATCCTTCTGCTTCCCACCTCCGGAAGCAGAAGCGGGACTGCTTTCTATGATGCGCTTCTTTTTTATAGCACGTCCGCTTAAAATCGTGATTTTCACATCGGTGAGTGCCGATCCGGTCAGTACCCCCGGATGTTCCCGCTCCATAATATGTGTTGCGATCAGCCGCTGCCAGTTGAGGTCGAGCACATCCTCACTGCACGCGCTCGCCACCTCGATTCCGCTGCCCGGTTCGCCCGGCTCCAGCAGCAGATGCACTTCCGCATAGTGGCGCAGTGGCTCAAAATGTCCCACACCCTCCACCGGCTTTGCGATCGTCTCCTTATATACAATGTTGCCCTGTCCAAAGACAACCACAACACCAAAGTGCTCTTTGATCAACTGCGTCAGAACTTCGATCTGCACCTGTCCCATCATCTGCGCATGGATTTCCTGCAGTTGCTCATTCCAGAGGATATGAAGCTGTGGATCTTCCTCCTCAAGCTGCTTTAATTTTTCCATCATCTCCACGGCATTCACTTCGTCCGGCAGATAAATCCGGTAGTTAAGCACCGGCTCGAGTACCGGCACACTGCTCTCCTGCTGCGCGCCGAGTCCCTGTCCCGGTACGGTTGTGGTAAGTCCGGTCACAGCACAGACTTCCCCAGCCTCCACCGCCTCCGCGGTCTCAAATTTTTCTCCGGAATACAGACGGATCTGGTCAACTTTTTCCTCCAGACCATCATAGGAAATCCGGTCTTTGACATGCAGCGTGCCTCCGGTCACTTTCAGATAGGTCAGCCGCGCTCCTTTTGTATCTCTGCCGATCTTGTATACACGGGCAGAAAATTCGTTTTCATACTCCGGTGCCCTGTGATATTTTGCAAAGCCTGCAAGCAGTTCTTTCACACCCTCCACTTTGAGTGCCGAGCCATAGTAGCACGGAAACAGTTCGCGCTTTGCCACCGCATGCGCCAGATGCTCCTCTGCAATGCTGCCCTGATCCATATACTCATCCAGAAGTGCTTCGCTTCCCATCGCAGCTTCCTCGAAAAATGCTTCTCCGCTGTCTTTCGTAAAATCCACACATCCATCGGACAGTTCGGTTTTTAACTGCTGCTGCACGACTTCCTTGTCCGCCCCCGGCAGATCCATCTTGTTGACAAACAAAAAAGTCGGAATGTGATAGTGCCGCAGGAGCCGCCAGAGTGTCCTCGTGTGTCCCTGCACGCCATCGGTTCCGCTAATAACAAGGATTGCATAGTCGAGCACACCACGTTCTCCGGTTCCTTTTTCCTACAAACTGATTCTTCTGTAACGGTTGATGCATGCAAAAATCTCCTGTGCCTCGGCATTGCCAGCCCGCACGGCACATAGCTGCTCTCCGTCACCGCGGCAAGTCCGTGCTCCTCCACATACTGCATCAATAGGGAAACGCTCTCTCTTAGGGTGCGCTTTCCGTTGAATACATGGATCTCGGCATACTTTAAAAAGTAGGCGAGCGCCGCGAGCTGTTCCGTATCCGCCAGCTGCTCGACATAGCGCACATCGATCGTATCGCGGTTGATAGAGATGCCGTCGCGTCCCATCGTCTTTAGCTTCATGCGGGCATCTTCCTTAAATGCACGGTCCGGCCGCACCGCACGCTCAAACCCCGGAGCCGCCTGCTTCGGCGGTTTCACCTCCGGCAGCGGGAATCTGCCCGCTTCCTCCTTCGCAAATGCGGTGATCTCCTGCGGTTTGTAACGGTTCATCTGGACAATGCAGTCTGCCACATGAAAATAGAGCCGGAACTTCCCGCCACCAGAATCGTGGAGATACCGTACTGTTCATACAGCTCCCTGATACGGTCGATAAACGGCGTGATCGGCTCATCCTCGCGGTTTACCACCCTCTGCATCAGCTCGTCGCGGATCATAAAATTGGTTGCACCTCGTATCCTCATCGATGAGGAACGTCTCTGCTCCCGCCTCCATGGCCTCCACCACATTGGCAGCCTGGGAGGTGCTTCCACTGCATCCTCCGTGCGAAAGGCACTCGTATCCTTTCCGTTCGGAAGATCGTTGATGAACATGGAAATATCCACCTTTTTGATGCTTCTTCCGTCCTCCGCGCGGATCTTCATCGCCGTATCATCGGTAATGACATACCCTGCCGTCCCCGGCGATATGGTTGTACACGCCAAGCTCCAGCGCCTTAAGCAGTGTGGATTTGCCGTGGTATCCGCCGCCGACGATGAGTGTGATTCCTTTCTTTATTCCCATGCCCTGTATCTTTCCCGCATGCGGCAGCAAAAAGCTTACCTTCATGGATTCCGGCGCCGTAAACTTCACGGCGTCCTTCATCGGTCTGCCGGACACGCCGGATTCACGCGGCAGGATGGATGCATCCGCCACGAATGCCACCAGCCCCTGCTCCTTTAAATGATCCCCTGATATACTGCTGATCCTCCGCGAGATCCGCCGCACGGTACACCGCCTTTTCATCCAGCGCCTTATAAAACAGGCTGTGTGATACACATTCCGGAAGAAACGTAAAGAAAGATTTTCTCCAGTTCTCTTGCATTGACGGTTCTCCCGTTGGCAGGGAATCCCACCTCAAAGCGAAGCACCAGATCGCCCTTTGCCTCATCCATCTGGCATGCGGTGCGCTCCAACACTTCCTGTCCCGGGCGGCTCACCGCCAGAAGTCCGCTCTTTCCGGAGCCTTTTGCCTTGAAAGACACGCGCTCAAGTTCCCGCCCGAACTGACGCAGCAGATAGTCGCACACTGCCAGCCTGCGGCATTTCATCCGGTAGAGATCCGCCGGGAACTTCGCTGCCCCTCCCCCTGACATGGACGCTCACCTTCGACGGCGCGAAACGGATCTCCCTGCACATGGTCGATCGACAACACATAATTGCCGAAATCGTAGCTTCCTCTCGTATCCTTGTAAGCCGGATAACTCTTATGATCAATTCTCTGTAACAGATTTCTAAGTTCATTCTGTGACTGCATCTTTTTATTCCTTCTTATATTTCTTTTTATATTCTTTCCTGCGAAATCGTCAGTTGTCCCGGCGCAGCTCCGACAACAGCTCCGCTCGTCTCGTTCCAATTAAAAGCTGTTTGTTGTTGTATGTCAGATAGCGCTCGCAGGTATGCTCGGAGAGAAACCTTGCGGACTCCGACGTAATCGTGAGCCCGTGACAAACACCACCATCTCCTCACCGTTCTCAAACGCCTGCTCCATAAAGTCAAACGCGTGCTCCAACGCCGCGCCCGCCGCTTCCTCGGTCTGCACCAGTACCTCCCGCTGCCGGTCAAATCCCACTTTTGCCGCTTCAAAACAGCTCTGTGCCGAATCTTTTGTCACTTCCTGCTGCGCTGCTTTTAATTTTTCCATAAAAGCTTCTCCCGCTTTGCCTCCTCGCGGGTGTAAGCGTCATTTGCAATCTGCCGCAGCATCTCCCTGCTCCCGCTCTGCGACAAGCGTCCGGTAACATTCCGCCGGATCTCCGGCCGTTCCACCTGGCTGCGGTACTCTTTTAAAAGGCATACCACGCATCCGTCAATGCCCGCTCAGACGCTGCCCTGCCGAAAAACGCCGCCAGACCGTCCAGCAGCAGATGTACCACCGAGAGCCGCTCATCAAACGCCGCCGCATAGATGCGCGCGTAGATCTCCGGTCTGACGCAGCCGTCCAGAATCTGCGGAATGCCGTAGTCATCCTGATATTTGCGGTAGAGATCCAGATACGCCGCCACATCCTCCGCCACATCGGCGTGATGGATATATTCCCGGATCACCTGCTCGTCCACCAGAAAACCGAGCTTCTCATAGACCGCCATCAGATTGGAGAGATCCTCCCATCCTCGCGCCGTCACAAACTGCATGCCGTCCACATCCGCCTCCACGCGGTAAAAGTTGCCGGGGCGAAGTTCCAGGTAGCTTAAGATCGCTCCGCTGATGTGCTGTGCCCTCGCATACTCCTTCCAGACCCTGTAATCCGCCTCCACGGTCATATAGCGCACACGGTCGAGGGTTACCATATCAAAATCGCGCACGGATTTGTTGTACTCCGGCGGATTGCCCGCCGCCACAATCACCCATCCCTCTGGTATCTTCTGGTTGCCGAAGGTCTTGCACTGTAAAAACTGCAGCATCGTCGGCGCAAGCGTCTCAGACACACAGTTGATCTCATCGATAAACAGGATTCCCTCCCGCTGCCCGCTGTCACGAATCCTGCGGTATACACTGGCGATGATCTCACTCATCGTGTACTCCGTCACAGAGTAGGTCTTCCCCGCGAATTCCTCCTCCCGGATGAACGGCAGTCCGACGGCGCTCTGTCTTGTGTGGTGCGTGATCGTGTATGCTACCAGCCCGACCCCGAGTTCTCTGGCGATCTGCTCCATGATCTGTGTCTTGCCGATGCCCGGAGGTCCCATCAGAAGCACCGGTCTCTGCCGGATCTCCGGAATCTCATAATCCCCCGCCTCATCCTTCTTTAAGTATGCCTCCACGGTATGTTTGATCTCATTTTTGCCTGCCTGATATTCATATCTGTGTCCCTTTTTATCTCTTAAAATTCAAAAATGACCGCGGGAATACTCCTGCAGCCACTTCACATGCACTGTCTTTTGCCGGTTCCCTGCAATTATAAATATTCTATGTTCCGCTACAGGAAAAAGTCACTAACTTTACCCGCAAAAGGTTTCGTTACCTGTTGCATTTCAAAAACAAATGTGGCATAATACATATTGTTCGGGCGAAAGATTTTTGATATCGTCTGAATCAGAATCCGGGGATATAGCTCAGCTGGGAGAGCGACGCGTTCGCAACGCGTAGGTCAGGGGTTCGAGTCCCCCTATCTCCATCTTTTTTATGTTTTTAAAGAAATGTCCGGCAGCAGACGCTGCCGGACATTTCTGTCTCTTATCTTCAAACGGGTCTCTTGTACGGCTTTGATCCGCCTACATTTCCAGCACGTCGTCCGCAATGCCCATCGTGGACTTCCGGTGTGACACCATCAGAATCGTTTTGTCCGCACATTCCTCTTTCAGGCTGCGCAGAATCATACCCTCGTTTAAGCTGTCAATGTTGCTGGTCGGTTCATCGAGGAACAGGATGTCTGCATCGTGCAGAAAGGCGCGCGCAATTCCGAGACGCTGCCGCTCTCCTCCCGACAGGGAGCTCCCCAGCTCCGCGATCTTCGTCTCATAACCGTCCGGCAGACTCATGATAAGATCATGGATGGACGCCGCCCGCGCCGCCCGCTCCAGGCTCCTCCTCTGTGGCATCCTCTTTTTGCCACCTTAAGGTTCTCCGCCACCGTGTCATGGAACAAAAACGTCTCCTGCGTCACATAGGAGATACCGCCGCGCAGCGCCGCTGTATTGATCTCTCCGATCTTTGTTCCGTCGTAGGCAATCACTCCCTCATCCGGCTCGTAGAACCGCATCAGAAGCTTCAACAGGGTCGATTTTCCGCAGCCGCTCTTTCCGAGAATGCCGTGAATCCGCTTTTCCGTAAAATCCGCCGTAAAATCCCGCAGCACGCCGCGTCCGTCTTCTTCCCCGCTCTCCTGCGTGTTCGCGTAGGCAAAGGACACATGGTCGCAGTGTATATTCTGACCGCACGTATCCTCTTTTCCGGTCACTTCCTCCACGAGCGGTTTTTCCTCCAGGATATCCAGCACACGGTTTCCGCTCGCCAAGGTGTGGTTTAAATTATTTGACAGCGCCGAGAGTGCTGCTGTCGGTCCGAAGGAGCTTGCGAGCGCGATCACCGCAATCACCGCCCCGCTTCCCGGGATGCTGCCGTTTTCTGCAAGCGTTCCACCCACGAGCGCCGCAAGCACACCCGCAAAGAGAATCACACCGTCGGTGATCACGCGCTGTAAGTTCTCCCCCCGCTTTAATGCGCCGTTGACCGTCTCCAGATGTCCGGTCTGCTCCGCCATCTTAGCGATGCGTGCCTCCTGCTGTCCGTACTGCAGCGTCTCCTCAAGGCCGTAAAGGTTGTCCAGCACACAGGTATTCAAAGCGCCGAATGCCTCCCGGTATTCCTTGCCGCCGGCAGCTCCGATCCGTCCGTTGACAACCGGAATCACGGCTCCGACAAGCACATAGAAGAAAAGTGCCAGCACTCCGAAAACGGGATGTATCCTTCCTAAGAAGATCGTCATAACCACCGATGTGATGACCGCGATTGCGATCGGCGAGATCGTGTGCATAAAACACCTCGAGAAGTTCGATATCGCTGGTGATAATCGAGATCAGGTTGCCCTTTTTCGCGCCGTCCAGCTTGGCCGGTGCCAGTCTGCGCAGAGAATCAAACACCTGATGCCGGATGCACGCTAAAAGCTTAAACGCGATATAATGATTGCTCGCCTGCTCTGCGTAACGCAGGATTCCGCGCGCCACCGCGAAGCAGACCAGCAGCGTAAAGATCACGGAAAGACTTCATTCCACTGTATACACCGGTCACGGTAAGCAGTGCATAGCCTCCGAGGATTGTTAAAAACGTCGCCATCAGATTGTCCGCACAGCCCATCAGAATCGCCAGACACATGATGCCAAGCAGCGGCTTTATCATCCCGATCAGCCCGCACATGACGGCAAATCCGCTTCTCTGCTTTTTATTTTGATTGTCTTTGTTCTGCTTCATTACACCGTCACCTCCTTCTGCTGTGTGCCCGCATAGGATTCCAGTTCCTGCTGCGCCTCATACAGCCTGCAGTAATATCCCTGCCGCTGCATCAGCTCCTGATGCGTGCCGTGCTCTGCGATCCCTTCCGTCCCCGCCTGCAGCACGAAGATCTCATCCGCCGCTGTGACATTGGCAAGGCGGTGTGAGATCAGAAGCACCGTCTTTTCACGGGCAAGCCCGCGGACGACTTCCATAATCCGGTTCTCACTCTCCACGTCAATGTTGGATGTCGCCTCGTCAAAAATATAGATATCGCTGTCATGCAGCAGCGCCCGCGCCAGCACCAGACGCTGCTTCTGCCCGCCGGAAAGGTTTGCCGCACGCTCCTCAAGCTTCATGGCAAGTCCGCCCTTTCTCCCGGATCGTCTGAAGCAGGTCCACTCTCAAAAGCACGTCCTCCATCTCTTTTGCGTGGCATCTGCCTTTCCCATCCGAAGGTTGTCCTCCACGGTTCCCGCAAAGAGATAGCTGTCATGGCGCACTCTTGTCACCTTCCGGTAAAGTGCCTCCGCCGTAAGCTCTGTGACCGGCACTCCACCGATCGTAACACTGCCGCCCTCTTTTGGACGGTTTTCCCCATCACAAGCGATGCGACCGTACTTTTTCCACAACCCGATTCACCGACCAGCGCGACAAAACTCCCGCCCGGCACGGAGAAATCCACATCGCGCAGCACCGGGGCATCCAGTGTGTAAGCAAGGTTCCACATGGGAAAAACAGATCTCATTGCCCTGCGTTTTCTGCACAGTACCATGCTGTGGCACCGACGTATCCAAAAACCGGAAAATCTTGTCCGCCGCCGCATTGCCATTCATCGCAATATGAAAAAATGAGCCGAGCATACGAAGCGGCAGGAAAAATTCTGCCGAAATCATAATGATAAAAAAGCACTCCGCAAACGTGACCGCACCCGCCCGGTATTCAAGCACGCTTAAGATGATGCCGAGCGCCGCTCCGCCGTAGGCAACCAGATCCATCACGCTGATCGAATTCAACTGCATGATGAGTACACGCATGGTCACTTTGCGGAACTTTTCCGCCTCCTCGTCCATCTTTTCGCGTAGCGCCCGTCCGCCTGATAAATCTTTAACGTGACAAGTCCCTGCAGATTTTCCAGAAAGGAATCGCCGAGTTCCGTGTAGGTTCCCCAGTATTTTGCCAGCAGCTTCTTGGCAAACTTCTGTACCGCCACAATCGACACCGGAATGAGCGGTACGCAGAGCAGCAGCACTGCCGCCACCTTGATACTCATGGTGCCAACAATCACAAACAAGGTCAGCGGTCGCCAGCATGCTGTAAAAAACTGCGGCACATATTTTCCGAAGTAGATCTCAAGCTGATCCACTCCTCCGTCGCGATCTGCACCGCCTCCGAGGTCGCCACCGCCTCCCGGTAAGCCGCCCCCTGAACTCCATCATCTTCTCATAGATCCGGTCGCGCAGTCTGCGTTTCACCTGCGTAGACGCAAGATAGGACATCCGGTTTGCCGCGCTCGTCGCCGCGATCCGCACAAAAAAGCGCCGCCGCAAATACGATAAGCAGCACTCCGTCGGACGGGGAGGCCGTGAGGCTCTCCCCTTTTACAATTCCGGATATTCTCCCGACATACGCTGCCAGCACATACATAAGCGCCACATTGGCAAGAAGCGCCGCCCACTGCATGATAACCATTCCCGCCACGTATTTCCGGTTATCGGAAAATTCCTTTAACAGTCTTTTATGAAACATGTTTCTCTCCCCCTTTTCCCTTGTACTGATCTCTTTCTGCTTTTTTCTTATTCCGAAGTGTGATATGCACATGCCGGATGGCAAGCAGCGGATGCACAAACAACATCCTTGGTCCCGCATACTTCATCACTTCACGGATTTTCTCCCATCTCCTTCGAATAACAGTGCACCTTACAGGCACTGCAGAACGTCTTCGTCTCCATAAACGGGCATTTTTCCGTGCGAAGATCGGCGTACGCCTGCAGCTGGCAGCACGCCTCGCAGAGTTCTCCCCGCTTCGTCCCGTGCACTCCGCGGCAGTAGATGCCGATCATGCAATCCACGGTCTCTTTCTCCCCCGCACGCTTCTGTTCTATCTCCTGCGCCGTCATTTTCTCCATTCCCTAGTCCTCACTTCTCTCCTTTAAAAATCTGTTCCATTATCCCGGCGCACTTTGGTTCAAACCTTGTATTTTCCCGCTCCTTTATCTTGCCTCTCACCATTTCCGTACTCTCGCCCCAGCGTAGATGGCGGTCCGCATAGTCCGCCACCGCGAGGATCTGCGCGAGCACCGGTATCTCACTGCCGCGCTTTCCCGCCAGATAACCGCTGCCATCATAGTTCTCCCGATGATAGTACACGGCCTCCGCGATTGTATCCGCCACCTGCAGTTCGCTGATCATATCATAGCCCATCTTCACATAAGTCTGGAACACACCGTACTCCTCATCCGTCAGGTTCCGTCTCTGGATCAGTTCGTCTGGAATGCCGATCATTCAATCTCGTGCAGAAGACCTGCCTGATAAGCCCCGGACACCATATCCTCCGGAAGATCCAGTCTTTTTGCAATCTCTTTTGCGTATTCCGCCACCTGCCTGCAGTGTTCCTCCTCACCGGGAATCTTCGCGCCCAGCGCGCGGCACATCGCATTCATCACACGCATGGACATTCCCTGCAGCTTTTTCTTTTCCTCGCGCACGCGCCGCTCCAGCCTTCCTGCCGTCTCTGCTTCTCCACCCAGTAATGCTGGATGGAGTACATTAACAGATATGCCATGAACACAAAGCACACATACAGATAAGGAAAACGCAGTGCCACATTCTCCCCGTAGATATCTTCCGCGGAAGCATTCAGGTCGAACCGGAAGCACAAAATCACCGCCGCAAGATAGAACAGATTGATGACAAAACTGTTGCGGATTCCTAAGATAAATACAATTCCGCAGGAAAACAGCATCGGGAACAATACACTGAAGTACCCAATGCTCGCGTGGTAATACACATAAAAAATCGGAATGCTGAGCAACGTGAATGTCACCACATCGATCCATCTGCGGTAATGCCTCCGACAGACCGCAATATTGCCAACAAAGCAGCGCCACCATGATCCCCAACGCAAGCAGATAGGATGCCCTGACACCGTAAAGAATGCCGTTTAAAATACTGATTGCCCAGATGAATCCGAATATAATTTTCATCCAGAGAGCCAGTTCCCGATCCTCATAGGGAATACTGACCGTATTCCAGAAATTGTCTCTATTTCTCTTTGCTTTTGTCTCTGCGCTCTTCATCTCTTATACCGTAATCCTGCCTTCCTCGATCAGTGCAACAACCGCCTGCGCCACTCCGGCATCAAACTGTTTCCCGGCTCCCTTTCGGAATTCGCCGATAATGTAATCCCTGTCACAGTGCTTTCGGTAACAGCGGTTAGAATTCATCGCATCCAGTGCATCCGCTGCGCTGATAATGCGCACCATCTCCGGAAGTTCCTCCCCGTGCATGCCATAAGGATAGCCGCTGCCGTCGTACCGCTCATGATGGTAGGTTGCTCCCAGATCCGCCTGCGGCAAAAACTCCAGCCCGGATAAGATTTCTCTGCCCCAGATCGTGTGTTTTTCATCACCTCGTACTCTTCATCCGTCAGACGCTCCGGCTTATTTAAGACGGCATCCGGCACCGCAATCTTGCCGATGTCATGAAGCAGACCACTGCGGTAGATCAGCTCCAGTTCCTCCCCTGTCGCATCACCCCGCATATAATCCGCGATGAGTCTGGAATACTCCGCCACACGCTGGGAGTGTTCTCTCGTATAACGATCCTTGGCATCAATCAACTGGCTGATCGCCGTCACCGAGTGCAGCATCAGATTCTTCGTCCCGGCGACTGCTTCCTGCACCTCGTTCTCCAGATTTTCCTCATTCTGGTGCTGCCGGATCTGATAATTTTTGTAAAAAATATCCATCGCCACATCCATCAGGCAGAATCCCCAGTAAAAAATCGGATAGAACACCCGATAATCCCTCGGATAATCATACCTTAATATATCCGCAAGCGGCGTCCAGAAAAAAAGTCATAATCATCAGACCAAATCCGATGCACACCGGCGCCCCAAATGGCATTCCAAGCGGAACCAGCGTGATAACCGGCAGCAGCAGATACCACAGCAGGGAAAAGCCGTCCTTCGCACCCGCGTACAGAATGGCAGCCGCCAGCAGCAGGAACAAAAAGACCGCAATCCGACACACGAGAACCACCTTCTGGAACCGCCGGATTACAAACACCGCCGTCACGCTCACAATTCCCACGACCAGTGTCACAATTCCGATGACATACTTTCCCAGCCGGAAATTCTCAATGTCAATCAGAAACAACACCACCGCAAAGATCAGCATGACCCCCTGCAGTGCCCCAACATCCATGCCGGTTGTCTTCTCATACCGGTACACTCTTTTTATCGTATCTACCGCTCCCCGAAACAGCTTCATTTGTCTCCCCGCTCCTTTTATCCGCCGAATTAGTTTATCCTAACTATTTTTTCTTCTTGTCAAGCATCATTTTCATATCTTTTATTCTACCAAATCCCACTTCACATGTACAGCGGAGCATTTTTGGGGCTGCCGCAATAAGCATATCGCTTTTACTCTGATAAGTAATATTATTAAAAACACACTTGGGGGATTTCATGTGGAAAGCAAAAATTCGTTGAGAAAATGAGCATTTCTTCCAGCTGAATGTTTGCATCGGATTCCGTGTCTCTTCCACGTTTGACAATCCGACGGGTGCATGTCCGACACACCGCAGACAATGAGCGGACTTTTGGTGTCCCTAATGGCACCTCTTCACAGACAATATAAAACCGCGCGAACCGAACTCGCCGGCATCTGCTATTGAAAATAGGGCAGATGCCGACTCAGACAGCGGCTTCGCGCGGTTATGTTTTGTTCAGAAGTGCCATAAGGGACACACACAAAAGTCCTACAAATTGTCTTCTGGATGCGGACATGACCCGTGGAGTGCTCCAAACTTGAAAGACACGGATCATCAAAGATGCAAACATACGGCATGGTTAGAAATGCCACATTTTTTGAACCGAATTTCCATCTGCCGCATTTTCATCCGAAATCCTACGTGTGGTTTTCTAATAATATTACTTATCACCCCAAAGAGATCTATGCTTATCGCGGCAGCCCCATAAAAAACTCCGGCAGACTCTTATGAATCCGCCGGAGTTACTCTCTTTGAGGTTTTACAGTTCTTTTTTCAAAGAATGCCTTCATTGCTGCAACAGCCGCATCCTCATCCGCGCCGTCCACGTTGACGGTCACTGTCTCGCCCCTGCTTTACGCCAAGCGCCATCACTGCCATCACTCTGGTAGCGTCCACTTCCTTCTCACCCTTCTTGATGGTGATCTTGCTGGTGAAGTTCTTTTGCCTCTTTTACCAGAAGACCTGCCGGTCTTGCGTGAATTCCAAGTTCGTCTTTTACGGTGTAATCGAATGTTTTCATGTTTTCCATTTCCTTTCTTTTTCTAATTATGTGGCTTTTATTTACTCCATTCCGACAACGCGCTCACGCACCGGAAGTACCATCGCAGGTGATACGGACAATTCGTCGATTCCCATCGCAACGAACTGTTCCGTCAATGTTGTATCTGCGCCGAGTTCCCCGCAGATTCCTGCCCAGATACCCTCCTTATGCGCACTGTCGATGACCATCTGAATCATCTTAAGCACTGCCGGATGGTGGGAATCATAGAACATATCAAGCTTTGCATTCTGTCTGTCGATTGCCAGTGTATACTGTGTCAGATCGTTGGTTCCGATACTGAAAAAATCCACTTCCTTTGCCAGTTCATCGGCAATGATGACCGCCGCCGGTGTCTCGATCATAATACCGAATTCCACCTTGCCATACGGAATCTTCTGTGCATCAAGTTCTGCACGGATCTCCGCCATGATCTCCTTGACCTTCTGTACCTCCCAGACGGAAATAATCATCGGCACCATAATGGCAATGTTGCCGAACGCACTCGCACGGTACAGCGCACGAAGCTGTGTCTTAAAATCTCCGGGCGGTCCAGGCAGATGCGCACTGCGCGGTAGCCGAGCGCCGGGTTATCCTCTTTGTCCAGATTAAAGTAGTCAATCTTCTTATCCGCACCGATATCCAACGTACGGATGATAACTTTTCTGCCGCCCATCATCTCCGCTACGCTCTTGTATGCGGAAAACTGTTCCTCCTCCGTCGGATAATGGTCATTCTGCAGATATAAGAATTCACTGCGGAACAGTCCGATTCCCTCCGCATCATTCATTAACGCCGCGCCAACGTCGCCGATGCCGCCGATATTCGCGTACAGCTTAATGGATTTGCCGGATTTTGTTGCGGTCGGCTTGCCCTTCAATGCCGATAACAGTTCTTTGCGTTTGCTCTCGTCTTCTTTCTTCTTCTGATACTCCGCCAGAACGCTCTCCTCCGGCTCAATGATGATTTTGCCTGCCATGCCGTCCACAATCGCCATTTTGCCGTCCATGCCGTCCGCTACCGGCGTACATACCAGTGCAGGAATGTTCATCGTGCGGGCAAGGATTGCGGTGTGGGAATTCGTCGATCCCTCTCTCGTCACAAATGCCAGCACCTTGGAACGGTCAAAAGCTGGATCGTCTCGCTCGGTGCCAGATCATCCGCCAGAATGATCGCCTGCTCCATCTCCATGGACTGCGCGCCGCTGCCGTGATGCAAAACGGCGATCAGACGCTCGGAAATATCCTTGACGTCCGCCGAACGCGCCTTCATGTACTCATCATCCATGCCGGCGAACATCGCCGCGAAGTTGTCCCCTGTCGTGGCAACGGCAAACTCTGCATTGACCTCCTGTGTCGTGATAATGTTGCGGATGGAATCGCAGTAATCCTCATCGTCCAGCATCATCTGATGTACCTCGAAGATCGCCGCATTGTCCTCTCCGACTTCCTTTACCGCTTTGTCGTAGAGTGCTCCCAGCTCCTCCATGGCGACTTTTTTCGCCTCCTCAAAACGCGTGCACTCAGCTGCGGTATCATCAACATGTGATCTTCTCACCGCGCTGCTCTTCTTGGCAAACTCCCGGATCGGGCCGATGCGATTCCGCTAAAAGCGGTTTTTCCCTCGATGCAAATCATATGCGTTCTCCTTTCATTCTTCGCTTATTCATCTAATCCACGCAGTGTGTTCTCTACCTGTTCCAGTATGTGTGCGGCATTTCCCGCGGCATAGTCCCCCGGCGCAATGGCAAGCACCGGCAGATTTCCGCACTCCGCCGCAATCTTTTTCCCTGCGGTATGCGATCTGCGGTCCCAGAAGGATCACATCATACCCGTGCAGTATTCCTTGTAGGCATGTACCCCGACAGCCTTCACTTCCAGTGGAAGCTGCTCCTTTTTTGCATACTTTATCAGTTCCCCGCGCAGAATGTCGGTCGACATTCCCGCGCTGCAGACAAGTAATATCTTCATTGACTGCCTCCTTTTGTCTCCCCAAGCGCACGGTAGACATCCACGATCTCCTCCGCAAGCTCCTGCGCCAGCGTCGCCATCATAAAATGGTCCTGCGCGTGCGCCACCAGCAATCCTCCGTCTGTCTGCTGTCCGCCCGCCTCTCTCACCAGAAGCTCCGTGTGCACCTTATGTGCCTCCGTGGCATAGCGTTCCGCCTCATCCAACTGCTCCGCGGCTCCGCCAAAATCAAATGCCTTTGCTCTGTGAATCGCTGCAAACGCGCAGCTTCTCGCCGCACCTGCCTTCGCAATGATCTCCATCGCCGCCTCTCTTTGCCGTTCTGTCTCATCGATTTCATCCATTCTGCCCACCTCCGTGACCGCCTCTGTCTTATTCCTGAATCTGCATCAATATGGAAATGATGTTCGCCATCTCGTCATCGGAAAAAATCATGTGGAATTTCCGCTCGACCGGCGCTACATATTTTCGCAGATCCCGGTATACCCCGTGATACTTCTGCACAATTTCCTCGCGGTGCCGGATTCTCTATGGAAACGCCCCTTCCCGCAATCCGGTTGACTGCGCAGGCAATGTGCATCACAAGCCCTGTCTTGGTATCTAACGACATCGGGTATTTTCCCTCAATCTGCTCCGCCAGTTCCATGAGCGCCTCCTTTAAGCGGCCGATGTCCACATATTCCAGATGATCGCCCAGACAGCGGAACATTTCATCAAAATCAACCTCCCGCCTTTTCCATGCGCTGTGTGCGCAAAAGCTCCGGCAGACGCTCCACCGGCACCGCCAGCACATCCGCCGCTGACAGAAACGGAATCGCCAGAATGTCCGGATCATACGTTCCGATAATACACAGGATCACTGCTCCCTGCATAAGTTCCCAGCAGTTTTCCCGCAGCAGGTTCCGGTCCGATAAGGATAAGGCAATCACCTCCGCGTCCGTGCAGGCTTTATGCTGGATGAGGTACTGCTTCATCTGCAGCGCAACACCCTCACTTGTGGTGCAGAGCGTAACGATTACTTTTTTTGGGGAATGCCACAGCGCCCCGAGCGACTCTGCCGCCATCCGGTAAACCCGGTCCACCCCATCGGCGATTGCCGCCCCCTTCGACCACTCCATTCCGAATCTTGTGACCGGAAGCGCTACCGCGCGGGCTGTGTTCCCCGTCTCGCAGGAAATTGTATACAACATCTGCTGCAATACCTTCTGGTCATACGGCAGGACTCCCGCCCCTCTATCGATCGCGAGCAGTTTTTGCCGCAGCAGCTCGTAGGTCTGTTCATCCTTCTGTTCGTAAGGAATGTCAACGGCATACACGTTTCCGCGGTGAAGCTGCTCCTCGATGGTATCTGAGAGTGCCCGCGCGACTCCCTGTCCGTAAAAGACAAATAAAAGTACCGGCGACGGTTCGTCCGTCCGGATCTGTGGCTCGCTGACCTGCGTCTCCTCGGCAGGCGGCATTTCCGGTGCAAGTACCGTCACGCCCCCTTCCTGATAGGAGAAATAGCGCATCTGCGGTTTTTACCAGCGCATCCACCGCCTCCTTGTCCGCGCGGTAGTTTTAAGAATCCCTTGCGCACAGACGGATCAAAGTCGCTGATGTAGAGGTGAAGTTCTCCCCCGTGATCCATGTAGTCCCGCAGATAAGCATTCATGCAGGCTTTCGGATCTGTGTCTTTAAGGTCAGTATCTCCTTTTTCACAAAGGGAACAGCATCAGGCAGGTGAGCACCTCGGACTCCAGCGTGATCGTGCGCTTCGTTCTGCATGCCTCCGCCACCAGAAAATGTTCCAGCAGCTTCCGCCGCTCTGGAAGCGGACGCTCCGTAAGGGACGGGAGCCTTATCTCCGCCAGCACGTGGTCTTCCAGCAGGGAAATCACATCCAGCGCCTTGTCGTCGCAGGAGAGAAAAATCATCGGCAGTTCCCGCGCATCCTCCGCCTCCACAAAAACAGCGGAGCAACTTTGCGTCTGACGTTCACCGACAGGAACTGTACCTTATGTAAAAACAGGATTCCCGTGGCTGCCTCCGCGAGCATTCCTCCCTGCACGCCGTCTCCGAACAGTTCTGCGATCGTTGCCGCATCGTCCGCTCCGAAATCCATGCAGTCACACATTACAAACGGCGCCTGTTCCGCAACCAGTCCCTGCTGTACGGCAGCTTTGTGCATCACTTCCGCCATGTATTTTCTGCCGCTTCCCTCTCTTCCGATCAGAAGGGACATTCAGTCCGCGGTGCGGATACAAAAGTGCCGCCCTGGCAAGCTGAACGGCGTATTTTAAACTGCCGTCATATCCCACCAGTTCCCGGAACGCTCCCTCCTCATCCGCAAACGCTTCCGTCAGCGAATATAAGACCGGCCGGCTGCTGCTCTTTTTTACCCTGCCTTCCCGGAGGAGTTCGCCCAGTGCAGTGCTGACGTTGGTGCGCTGCATTCGAGTGCCTCTGCGATCTCATTAGTAGAGATCCCGTGATTGGCATTCACGGAGCTGTGGAGTTTACAAATTCGTATATCTGCTCTCTGTTTCCCTTCATATGGTTCCTCATAAGAAATCGCTGATCTCTTCGATACGCTTACTATATGTTTTTTTTCTTTCTGACTGTCAATTTCACATAGTGTATAAATTTTGTATCCTTCATCTATACTCATTTTTCATACAAAATGCTTTTCTTTTTCAACTCTTTTTGTCTGTTTTTTCCAATAATCCGCTTTTTCTTCCTGTCGCTTCTTTCTCCGCTTATTTAGTGTATATGTTTCTGCTGATCATATACACTTAGTGTATAAGTTTTTTCTTTTTACATTTTAAAGATTTTGAAAAAAAAGAACCCGTGAGAACATCTCCGCAATTCAGATATGTTCTCACGGGTTCTTATAATTTCAAGGTTATATTTTGATCGTTTCTTGAAGGAAAAAATGGCACCGTTTCTAGTACAGATTGCAGCGCCCGCGCTCTCGCGCTCCATATCACGCACATACTGCGCCTTGATATTCCATCGTGATCTCACTGAAGTTCCTTGATTCCTCAATATAAGGCAGATACATATCGTACCCGTCCATGGCATCATCGCATCCTAACTCACTGTATCCCAGGGAATCTTTTAGCGATCTGCTCCCGCTGTTCTCTTGTTGTATTTTTTGATCAGATATTCTTCCATGTTTTTCTCCTTATTCTAAAAAGTCAGACGCATTTCATACCACACAGCGCCTCCGTGTTCCGATCGGACACGCCCTCATTCCGGTAGCCGAACTGCCCGTAAAACGAAAGCAGCCTCCCTTACAGGTCAGCACCAGTCCCTTTTTTCCCTGTGGACTTTGTATCCCGCAATTACCCTGCGCATCAGCGCTGCCGCATATCCCTTTCCCTGCTCTGCGGGGTCCGTCGCCACGCCAAAGATCATCTGCCACCGTCTTTGTTGTTGCATATCGGCATGTTCATACATCGCGTCAGTCAGATGCTCCTCGTCGGTTGCCATGCCGTTAATCATGGATACCAGTTTTTCATCCTCGTAGAGCAGCCAGAAATGATCAGGAAAACTTGCCAGCCGATCGAAAATGCCTCACTCCCCGCCGCTTCCGCCGCAGGAAAGCACTTTGCTTCCAGCTCTGTAACCGCCTCAAGGTCGTCCATTGCCGCATGTCTTATGATCATCTTCTCTCCTCCCTGCGCCGTTCTCTTATCAGAACACATTATAAGCGCCTTCTTCGCCCAGAGCAAGTAAAGCCTTTTCACTTTACGTGAAATATCCGCAAAAATAAGGCTGTCGCATGTAGCAGATGTTATCCCTTTCAGCGATAAGTGATATTACAGGAAGCACATGATACAGATTTCGGCTGGAACTGCAGATGGAACATTCGTTGGAAAAAATGCGTGCAATTTTTCCAGCCGGATGATCTGCATCTGATTCCGTGTCTCTTCCACGTTTGGACAATCCGGTGGGCGCATGTCCGACACACCGAGACAATGGGCGGACTTTCTGGCAGCACTAACTGTGCTCCCTCATAGACAATATTAAACCGCGCGAACCGAAACTCGCTGCTATCAGCTATTGAAATCAGGGCAGATAGCAGCTCAGACATCGGCTTCGCGCGGTTATGTTTTTCGGGAGCACAGGTAAGTGCTGCACGAAAGTCCTACGAATTGTCTCGCGGGGTGCGGACATGCCCCACTGAGTGTTCCAAACTTGAAAGACACGGATCATCGCAGCTGCAATCACCGGCTGGTTAGAAATGCCGTATTTTTTGAACAGAATGTTCCGTAGGTATTCAACCGAAATCGGAGTGGCATACTTCTCATAATATCACTTATCGCTGAAAGCCAACGATTCCTCTAATGCGACAGCCGCATTTTGCAGAATTCTATTTCACGTAAACGGGAAAAGTGCTTTCACAGCCGGATACAGCTTCCGGAATTCCCGATAGCGCGCTCATACTTCTCCACCAACACCGGATCCGGCTCAACGGTGTCAACAACATGCACCAGCTTCTCACATGCCGCCTGTACACTCTCATATTCCCCGCAGCCCACTGCCGCAGGATCGCTCCGCCATATCCCGGTCCCTCCTCGCTCTCTATGAGATCAAGCTTAAGGTTTAAAACAGCCGCAAGGATCTTCTTCCACAGCGGGCTCTTTGCACCGCCGCCGCAGATCTTGGAGCGTTCGATCCGGATGCCCAGGCTGCGCGCCACCTCGAGGGAATCCCTGAGACCGAACGCTACGCCTTCTAACACCGCCTGCGTCATATCTTCCCGTGTGGTGTCCATCGACATTCCAAGGAACATGGCTCTCGCATCCCGGGTCGTTGTGCGGAGAGCGCTCCCCATCAGATAAGGCAGGAAAAATACCCGGTTTTCTCCCAGATTTTTAATCTTTTCCTGCTCCCGCGCATACCCGTCGTCTTTAAAATCTCATCCATCCACCACTTGTTGCAGGATGCCGCCGAGAGCATACACCCCATCAGATGATAACCGCCATCCGCGTGATCAAAGGAATGCAGGGCATTGTGTGCGTCCACACCAAACTTTTCACTGGAGATAAAGAGCGTGCCGCTGTTCCAAGCGACAGGTTGCATCTCCCTCACCGACCGTCCCGGTGCCGACGGCTGCCGCCGCATTATCGCCCGCTCCCCGCAATGATCTTTACTTCAGGAGAAAGTCCCAGTTCTTCCGCGATCTCTGGCTTTAAGGTTCCCACCACCTCATAGCTCTCATAAAGCTTCGGAAGCTGCTCTCTTTCCACATGGCAGATCTCAAGCATCTGCTCCGACCATGCCCGGTGCTCCACATCAAGGAGCAGCATACCGAGGCGTCCGAATAATCGGTGCAGAACGTTCCGGACAGGCGGTATGCGAGATAATCTTTCGGTAGCATGATCTTTTCACCCGTTTCCACAGATCTGGCTCATGCTTTTGCATCCAGAGAATCTTTGGCGCCGTAAATCCGGCGAAGGCAATATTCGCGGTATATCCCGACAGTGTTTCCTTTCCGATCACCTGATTTAAGTAATCGGTCTCTTCTGCCGTGCGCCCGTCGTTCAGAGGATCGCCGGACGAATCACTTCATCCCGCTCATCCAATGTCACCAGACCATGCATCTGCCCC
>VOFC01003340.1_pt1 | contig 37466 bp, 48 predicted proteins | sample 5384161 | NCBI WGS metagenome assembly VOFC01 (sample SAMN12384722, study PRJNA508395) | human gut metagenome | isolation source: healthy gut B | host: Homo sapiens | reverse complement strand
GCGGATAAACCGTTTGAAACGGTTTTGGATGAGACGTTTGAATCCATCCTCCCAAACAAACATCTGGAGGAACAGATCACACGGGCGATTGTCAGCGAGGAGATGATCGCGGACGAAGCCAGTCCGGAACTGGCGGAGATTCGCCGAAAAATACGTGCGGCTAACAATCGTATCAAGGATACGCTTCAAAAATTTATCAGCGGCGGTTATGCCGGGCTTTTACAGGAAAATATTGTTACCATGCGCAATGACCGGTATGTCGTACCGGTGAAAATTGAGCATAAAAATGAAATCAAGGGATTGGTTCATGACACTTCCGCTTCGGGCGCCACCGTATTTATAGAACCAGTATCCGTGGTTGAAGCCAATAACGAACTGAAAATATTGAAAAACAGGGAAGAGCGTGAGATTGAAAAAAATCCTTTTTGCTTTCTCTGCGCTGTGCTCGGAAAATGCGGAAACGCTGATCCATAACTATGATTGCGTCAACGAGATTGCGTTTGCGTTTTCCTGCGTTTCTCTGGCACAGCGTATGCATGCATGCGCTGTGCGTCATTCGAAGGAAAAAAATTTCTTTCTGAAAAAAGCGGTTCACCCGCTTTTGGACCCTGAACTGGCGGTACCTGTAGATATCAGTATTGGCGGCGATTTTGATACGCTGGTAATTACCGGGCCGAATACGGGCGGCAAAACGGTTGCGCTGAAAACGATCGGCTTGTTTGCGCTGATGTATCAGTCCGGACTTCAACTGCCTGCGTCTCCGAATTCCTCCATGTGCGTGTTTAAAGAAATATTGGCGGATATCGGCGATGAGCAAAGTATAGAGCAGTCCCTTTCCACATTTTCAGCGCATATGGTAAATATTGTTGAAATTCTGCGGCAAACCGGCCCGCGTTCTCTGGTTCTGTTGGATGAACTAGGCGCGGGAACCGATCCGATAGAGGGAGCGGCGCTGGCTGTTTCTATTTTAGAGAACATCCGGAAAAAGGGTGCGCTTTCAGCTGCTACAACACACTATGCGGAACTGAAAGCATATGCGATCGAGACAGACGGCGTTACCAATGCGTCCTGTGAATTCGATGTAGAAACATTGCGTCCAACGTATAAATTGATTATCGGTACGCCTGGAAAATCCAACGCGTTTGCTATTTCTAAACGGTTGGGGCTGCCTGCAGAAATTGTCGAACATGCGGATTCTTTGATTTCCGGAGAGAGCAAACGATTTGAGCGCGTGATTGAAAAATTGGAATCCGACCGAATTGCTATGGAGCGCGCACGCGAGGATGCAGAACATATGCGCATGGAGTATGAACGATTTAAAGCGACTTCAGAAACGGAAATTGAAAAAGCGCGCAAAGATGCGGAAAGGGAAAAAAAGAGCGGGCCCGCGCGCAGGCAAACCGTATGGTTCAAAGCGCTAAGGCATCCAGCGATTATGTATTGAATGAGCTTGCGGCGCTGAAAAAGAAAAAGGCTGAAGAAATCAGCAAAGAAGAGTTGGAAAAAGCGCGTCAGTCTATTCGTCTTGAACTTCGGCGCAGCAGCGGTGATTTTGACCCCGTAGAGGATCTGACGGATAAAAATTATACATTGCCGCGTCCGTTGAAAAAAGGCGATGCTGTGCTGATTATGAGTATCGGGCAGACAGGTACGGTACTCGGTCCCGCAGATAAAAACGGTATGGTGCGTGTACAGGCCGGGCGCATTGCAACGAGGACGGAAGAATGTAATTTGAAGCTCTTGGAAACACCGGATGCGGGTGTACGAAAAAGCAAGGAAAAAGAACGCTTATCGAAATACAGTTGTTAAAGAATTCAGTCCGGAACTGGACATACGCGGCATGTATGGGGATGATGCCTGCTTTTTGCTGGATAAATATCTGGATGATGCGGCACTTGCGGGCATTCACTCGGTTCGGATCATACACGGCAAAGGCACCGGTGCGCTGAAAGCGGCCGTATGGCAATTTTTAAAAGGAGACCGGCGTATCGAATCCTACCGGCTGGGCGTTTTTGGAGAAGGCGACAGCGGCGTGACCGTTGTGGAAATCAAGTAAACGGAGGCGGTCTGAAATGGAAAAAACGATCTATATCATCAATATTGAGGAAGGGCTGCCGGATGTAGACGGCGCGCTGCGTGTGTTAGAGTATCAATTTGCATCGGCGGCGGCCATCGGTGAACGCGTGGTGAAAGTCATACACGGCTATGGATCGTCGGGACGGGGCGGCGGACGGCTGCGGACAGCGGCCCGCCGGTGGGCAAAAGAGAATAAACGAGTCGGTTTGATTGTCAAAGGAGAGGATTTTTCAATTTTTAATCTCTCCACACAATATTTAATTCAAAAATTTCCGTATGTGGCTAAAGATCATGACTTGGAACAGGCGAACGAGGGGATGACCATTTTATTTATTCAATAAAAAATCGTGTTTTTCTGCGAAAAACACGATTACTATGCGTTGATATTTACAAAATTCAGGCTTTGGCTACCATTGTTTCCAAAAAGTCTACGACATCGCTGACTGTAATCAATTTTTTGATGTCATCGTCATCGATTTGAATGCCAAACCGTTCTTCGCAAAGAAAAACTAAGTCTGCGAGTTCCAGCGAATTAATGCCCAAATCATTTTCGAGTTCTGCTTCTGGGCGAATATCGTCCGGGTTCACGGAAAGTTCTTCGATAAGAATCGTTTTTACTTTATCGTACATAATGCGTGCCCTCCTGGTGCATATGCATAATTTTACTAATTTCAACTTTTATTAGTATAATTTATTTTTATGGTGTTGTCAAGCTATTTATTATCGTCAATCATTAGTATGTGTGCAAATTTAAGTTTCATAGTATAAAATAATATAAATTTGAGGTATTTCCGGGAAAGGGGGAATATTATGCAATATATTTGGCTTGGCGTATTGACGCTGGCGCTGATCGCAGAAGCGGTTACGGCGGGATTAATTTCCATATGGTTTGTTCCGGGTGCGCTGGTCGCTATGATCCTTGCGTTTTGTAATGTACCGGAATATCTTCAACTGGTTGTATTCCTTGGATTGTCGTTGATTTTTCTTATTTTATCCCGTACAATTTGGAAAAAGTATACGTCCATACGGCCGGTGGAACCCACAAATGCAGACGCTCTGGTTGGTATGACGGCAGTCGTCACCGCTGACATCAATAATATTGAGGCTGTCGGCGAGGTCAAGGTGGCCGGTCAGCATTGGAGTGCGCGGTCTGTTCGGGACAGCGAGTTCATTTCTGCGGGCACTCATGTGAAAGTTGTCGCGATCGAAGGCGTAAAGTTGATTTGCGAGCATATCGATGCACAGGGGACAAAAATTTAAAATACAAAAAATAATTGTATAATATTTAAAAATTCAAGGAGAAGCGTCATGGAGTATATTTTAATTGCGCTGGCAGTGATCGTCATTATTATTTTGATGTCTTGCATTAAGATCGTGCCGCAGGCGCGCGCATATGTTATAGAGCGTCTGGGCGTTTACAGCGGCACTTGGCGAACAGGTCTTCATTTCAAAGTTCCCTTTCTGGACAAAATCGCAAAAAAGGTCGTTTTAATGGAGCAAGTCGTAGATTTCCCGCCGCAGCCGGTTATTACGAAAGATAATGTAAAAATGCAGATTGATACAGTCGTATTTTTTCAAATCACGGACTGCAAACTCTATGCATACGGCGTCGTAAATCCACTTTCGGCTATCGAAAATCTTACAGCTACCACGCTGCGTAATATCATTGGTGAACTGGAACTGGATAGTACGCTGACTTCACGTGATATCATTAATACGAAGATGCGTTCGATTCTGGATGAGGCTACCGATGCCTGGGGAATCAAGGTCAACCGCGTAGAACTGAAAAACATTATGCCTCCAAAAGAAATTCAGGATGCAATGGAAAAACAAATGAAAGCAGAACGCGAACGCCGAGAGTCCATTCTGAAAGCAGAGGGCGAACGCAATTCTGCCATCCTTGTGGCGGAAGGCAAAAAAACAATCCATGATCTTGGAGGCAGAGGCGGAAAAAGCAATCTGCAATTCTGCGCGCCGAAGCGATGAAAGAAGCTCAGATTCGCGAAGCGGAAGGGCAGGCAGAGGCGATTCTCAAAGTACAGCAGGCAACGGCGGAAGGTATCCGCATGATTAATGAAGCCGCGCCCGGCGAGGGCGTGATCGCCATTAAAAGCCTGGAAGCTTTTGAAAAAGCGGCCGACGGCAAGGCTACGAAAATTATTATTCCTTCACAGATCCAATCTATGGCCGGACTTGTTACGAGCGCTGGAGAACTGTTGAAGACAGAGAAGGACACATAAAACGCATGCATATGAGACCGGCTGTCTGAAAATAGATGGCCGGTTTTTGCTTTTTCAAAAGAGCAAAGGCGATTCTGTTGACACCTGAATAAAATCATGCTATACTATATTTATGCGGGTGTGGCGGAATGGCAGACGCGCCAGATTTAGGATCTGGTGTTTATAACGTGCAGGTTCAAGTCCTGTCACCCGCACCATGGCGAGTGTTCTTACAGCATTTGAAATGTTGTAGAACACTCGCTTTCTTTATATCGCGGCTTGGCAAGGCGCGTAGTTTACAAAATCTTGTATATGACCTCAACGTTTTTTCTTTATTCGGACGATTGCAAAAACACAAGCGATACCAACAACGGCAATAATGCCAATTATAACAGGCATCATAATACTGTCCGATTCTTGGGTATTTTCTTCTGGGGGGGCTGTTTCGGTTGACGATAAAAAAAGCAGAGCATCCTCTATCCCGCAGGTGGCCGTCACCCGGTATTCCGGCGACACATTGTCGGCGATTTCCACATAGGAAATGGGTTGAACAATATAGCTGTGAGTGCTGCCCGGCTCCAGATTTTCCATCGTAACTACCGTATCTGTCGTTCGGTTCAGCATAGTCAAAAGCCCGGTTTCCTCGGAATACTCGAAAATCTGATATTCTGTTGCTCCTCTTACCGGCTCCCACGAAAGGGTAATGCTATCTTCTGAATTGGATGCCGCCGTTACTGTGGGAGCGTCAAAAGTAGTAAGCGCCACTGCCTTTTCCGGTTCTTCACCGTTTTTCACTTGAATGACCCGGAAGCCCACATCATCATATCCTTCGGAAGCGTCCCGGCCTTCCTCCCGGTGTTCGGTGCGGCAGTCGGTTCGTTCTGATTCCCATGAACCGCCTTTGACACCTAAAACCGCCCCGCCATCCGCTTCGGAACGCACAGTGGAAGTCCATTCCCAGACATTCCCCCAGAAATCGACCGCCCCATGTGCGCCACGGGTTGCATCCGCATATTCCTCAACCGGTGTCCTGCCATCATTGACACCGCAGTTAAAATCTGCATCCTTCGGCATATGGCCTGCCGCAAGTTCCCATTCGCTTTCACTCGGCAGACGGTAAGTGTTCACGCCGTCCTGCTCCGTCAACCAATCGCAGTACGCCTGTGCGTCCTCATAGGAAACAAAGTTGACGGGAAAATCCGCTTCTCCGGCAGGATAGGTGCCATCCGTCCAATTAGAGGGTGCGGGATACCCTGTCGCACTCAAAAATTCCGCATATTCTGCATTGGTAACCGGGGTACGCTTTACATAAATACTCTCACCCGCCCCCATGACGGGGATATACTCGTACCGGGGAGCAGCCGCAACTCTCCATTTCAAGAGGCGCGGGTCTGTAAATCGGAGCATACTGCTGTTGATTCGATCCCAATAAGTCATGTAAATATCCTGAACCAAGCCCTCCATTTCCGCAACGATTGCCTCGCCGCCCGGCTTTCCCTCGGTTTCTGCTTTCAATTCGCTGAGTTTTGTTTCCTTTCGTTCTACAACTGCATTGTAGTCCTCAATTACTTTCTCCCGAAGGTTCATATAGTTTTCATCGGTGGGATTTTTTTGATAGATGGAAATTAACTGCTTTGTTTCTTCGCTTAGCTCCGGCTGCTCTTTTTCAATGAAATCGCTGTTTTCATACATATTCATCCCATCGTTTTCCGATCCTTCCGCCGCAAAAGCAACTTGGAATAGGGGGATGCAGGCAACCATCGCCGCCAAAAAGATGCTGAAAAGTTTTCGTTTTAATTTCATATCGGTTCTCCTTGAAACTTTTTTGTATGAAAAACGGCAGCGCGCTTTGCCATTTTTATTGAGATTTATTATGATTCGTCTGCACCAACCAGCCAATCTACAAGGCGGATGCTTTCATCATGATAGACCAGCGTGGGCACTGAGATATGGTCTGCGCCGTCCAGCACGGTGATTTGGGCATCGGCTCCGGCTTTTTTCAATTCGGCAACCATCTGTTCTGAGGAGTTCGGTGCAATGACAATATCAGCAGCACCGACAAAGGCGCGTACAGGGATTTCCTGCAACACCGAAACCTGCTCCAATACTCCTCTGGCACTCCCGGCAAGGGGTGCGATTCTGGAAAAGAGGTCAGGATATTCCGCAGCAAGTTCCCATACTGCGGTGCCGCCCATACTGAAACCGGCCAGAGAAATATTTTCTGTATCAATGGAAAAGTCGGAAACTGTTTTTTGAATCAAGCTATACAGGGAGTCGCTAATATCGCTCCAGCTCCGCAAATCAGCCGGAAGCTGGGGAATCAAGACATAAGCCCGTACATCCCCCAATTCTCCGGTCTGCAAATACTTCGGGAAATCCTCGTCGGCTACCACTAAATTCAAATCTTCGCCTCTGCCGCTCGCACCATGCAGATAAACAATAAGGGGCATATTTTCTATGGGATTTTCCGGCGTATAGAGCCAATAGCCAAAGGTATCCAATCCATCCGTTTCCATACTGTACGTTTGAAATGAGATGGACGTATCCATTTCGGAAGAAAGCACTTCGGATTCAGCCGAAGGATTTATCTGCTCCGACGGAGGAGAAGTGCTGCTTTGCTCCAACATAACATCACTGCTTTCATGATTACTTGTATCAACTGTGCCGCAGGCACTCATGGCCGTAAGCAAAGCTGTTATCAACAACAATCTAATACTCGTATAAATCATCCTTTTCTTTGTCATAAATCCACCTCAATTTTTGTTGCGTTGCTATTTCAAAATCACTGAAATCTGAATCAAGTCTTTTTGGGGCAGGGCTACTGTTAATTTTCCTTTATGCGCCTGAGCAACCACTTGGGCAAGGGAAAGACCGATACCAAAGCCCTTGATTTTGTCGGAAGTATCATTGCGGTAAAACCGTTGGGTAAAAAACTCCAACTGCTTTGGGTCGATGTCTGTAACGGTGTTTTCCACTGTGAACCGTACGCCTTTTCCTTCGGCTGCAAGGCTCGCTGAAATGCTGCCGCCATCGGAACTATACTTAAACGCATTGTCAAGAAGAGCCGTCATAAGCTCGCGGATCGCTTTCTCGTCCCCGCAGTAAGACAGACCCTCTTGAATATCCAATGTGTAGTTTTTGCCCTTGCTCTGAGCAACAGAGCGGTAAGGTTCTGCCACATCCTCCGCAACATCGGAAATAGGAAATTCGATTTTGACAAAATGATTGTCCTGCTCCTCTGCTCGCGCTAAGTAAACTAACTTATGGGTCATTTCGATCATGTTGGTTGTCTGTTTGATAATATCCGATAACCATTCGTTTTCCCCGATTTCCGATTCCAATAGCTGGGCGTCGGCGTGAATTACGGTCAGCGGCGTTTTCAATTCATGGCTGGCAGAGGTAATAAACTCTTTTTGCCTTTGATGGTTTTTTACAAGGGGGGAAACCACTTTTGCCGACAGGATTGTTAGAACAATAGCCATCACTGCAATGCCGCCAACAGAAACCAAAATCAACGTTTCCGTATTATTTCGGAAAGCCTCCATTGCCTCATAGCGGGAAAGAAATGTAATGTGAATGCCATCCTGCCCACGGTGAACAAGGTAACGGTAGTGTTCTACATATCCGTTGCTTGATTTGGCATCAATAACCTCCTTTGCATACTCCATAGCAGTGGATTGTGTAACCAGTGAAGTATGAGTAAGATCTACTTCAAAGGTTTTATCCACAAGATTGTATGATACACGAAAGTACCTTGCATCGCCGATTTCCGATGAATCGGGAGAAGTATTGGTCAGCAGGATAAGTCGGTCGGCGTTAATAGCCATCTGCCTGTAATTTCTGAAAATATTGAATCCGACAATAAATCCTTGTAAAAGTACCAATGCGGCGACCGACAGAAGTATAAACTGAATTTGTAGGCGGCGCTTCATATTGATTTTCATTGGCGCACCTCCAAAATGTACCCCGCACCGCGCATCGTGCGTATTTGTACATTCGCGTCAATGGCTTCCAACTTCCTGCGCAGATAAGAAATATAGGTCCAAACGGTATTTTCTTCGGCGCGGCTGTCCACATCCCAGATATTTTCGAGAAACCGGGTCGAGGAAAGCACTACGCCCGGATTCCGCATCAAGAGCAGCATAGTTTGACATTCTTTGCTTGCCAGCTTGTAACTGCCGCCCGGGGCAGAGTTCAAAAGAACCGGTATTTAGTGAGGTATTCCCACAGACAAGAACGTTGTTCTGCTGAACATCGCTTTTTCTTGTCAGCACCCGAAGCCTTGCCAGCAACTCTCGCATATCAAAGGGCTTTGTCAGATAGTCGTTTGCCCCGGCGTCCAAGCCGGTGATCTTGTCATCAATTTCCGATTTTGCCGTCAAGAGCAGTATCGGTGTCTTACGGTGTTCTGCTCGAACATGGGCAAGAACAGAAACGCCATCTATGCCCGGCATCATAATATCTAAAATTGCCGCGTCATAAATATCACTGCACAGATATGTTAAAGCATCACTGCCGTTATCCACGGCGTCCACAGAATAATTGTTTTTTTGCAGGATCGAAACCAGCGCCCGGCGCAGGGATGTATCGTCCTCGGCAATCAGTATTTTCATATTGGCTCCTTCCCACTGCGGATTGCTGCACTGCCGTTGCAATCTTATTGTAGCTTAGCAACCTCAATCCGAGTTCAAAATAGTCAAGTTTCAAGTATTATTTTTTCTTCTCCCATCAACAGGCTTTTCCGTGTCTTTGGGTATCAACCAAACGCGGCTGAACTTAACCGCGCCGGATATGCGGCCTATCTCGCAAAGTTTCTGTACCCGTTTTTCAGAAATCCCCCATTTTTCCGCTGCTTCTGCGCAAGATATATATTCCATAGTTGCACCCGTCCTTTCTGCTTAAAGCCTGCCAAAATATATTATATACGGTCAAGCGAATAATAGCAACGACTGAATATCACGATAATTAATCCGTATCTGTGCATGATTTTCCGTAACCAGATCTTCCGCGTGCGGCTATTATCCATACGGAGAAGCCAGAGAATGAACCTTCTGGCCTCTGAACCGATGTAAGAATACGACGGGTTATGGCAAGCCAATCAAAATCCGCTTATAGCGAAAGAAATCGTTCATAATCGATTTTTATTTTGACAGCAAATCCATCTATCAATCATTCAAATCAGACAAACCATCTGTTCTGAAACCGATCGGATCGCTATCAGGGCAGGCGATTTAATTTTTGCAAAGTGCATTGCTTATCAAGATTGATAGGATTGATATTTATTTAGATTGTTATTTGATTCTTTGGTATTTCTTTATTTAGTATTTATTTGTGCGGGATTTTCCGTGAACGGTTTTCCCGTGGACGGATTATCTGTAACCGGTTTTCCCGTATGCGGATTTCCGCCTTTCGGATATTGCAAACGCGGGAGAGATAATGTGGGCATTTGAACTTCTACGCGACGTTTCCCTATGAAGGAATATCAGGGTATGGCAAGTCTGTCAAAAGCCGTTTACAGCGAAAGAAAACGTCCAAAATCGACCTTTATCTTGACAGTAAATTGTCCGATCAATCCATCATGCAGGGCAAAGAAAACCGCCTCTTCCACAGACCGATTGCTTCGGTCATAGGGACAGACGGTTTGGATTTTCTGATTGCTTACGCGCTGCTGATTTGTGTCATTCTTTATTCGAGGTTGTCATTGAACAGATTGCGGATCGGCGCCAGCTCATTTTCACCTTCGGCGGTGTCGATATTGTCCGAGACCGCTACGAGACGGATATCATGCTCGAGGGGAAAAATTCCTCTGTCAAGCGTCCGACCTCAATATAGTTTCGTCCGAGACGGGAAAGGTCTTTGACGAACACGGCAGCGGCGCGTCCTTCTTCAAGCTGACGGATCATATCCACAAAACCGGGGCGGTCCATCGTTACGCCTGAAATACCATCGTCCATAAAATGAACTAAATTCGTGTAGCCCTTTTCTTTAGCTACTTTGGTGAGCAGCTTTTTCTGATTGCCTATGCTGTAGCTCTCACCTTCCAGATTATCGTCACGGGAAAGTCTCTCATAAAGAAAGGCTGTCGCGTCACGGGATTTTTTATTGTTCGGCTGTTTCACAAGTCCTCCTTTCCGGGACAGTCGGACAACAATTTTTCTTGCGTGGATACATCTCCACGCTTATATTATACCGCGCCCGACAGCCACTTGTCAGCTGGTTTTGCAGAAGTTTTACGAATTACTTTCACAATCTGCCTGCATGAGGCGTAAAAGGATCGCGCCGAAGGTATTGGCGTCTCCTTCCTTAAATACCGGCTTTACGACAAACGACCTACCTTCGATACGGTAGGTCGTTGTTTCTTCCAGAGAATTTTCACTTGCTTTATTTTCTTTGCCTTTCGGCAATTTATTTTCTTGCATAGTAACCCCTTTCAGTAACTTAAAAATCAACTTAAAAATCGAAAAATAGAAAAAGGCAAATACGGATGGCTGTCTGGCGTCAGCTCCACGGGAATTTCACCCTCACGCGGTTCTCGCGCGACCCTACCTATTGCCTGCGACGCCTCGCCGCCTGAATCACGGTTGCACGCTCGGGCTGTAGCTGTAAGGGAGTCTCATTATCCTGTCTGTGCGTCGTCGCCCACAAGCTGCCGCGCTTGCTCCACGTCCTCGTGTTTCTCGCTCGCTCCTGGGTGGAGGTCATGGCGCACCGTCCGCATGGCTCGTTGCACACAGATCGTATCCGTCTGCCTTATACTGCCGGGAATATTCCGCCCGACTTGCTTGTCAAAGAGCCCGGCAACCTACGCGGAAAGGGGTACGCGTATGCGCCTCCGGGCTTTATATCAGCTTAAAGCCCAGGATAGAGATAATAAGTCTTGTTTCCAGCCTTCTACGCAGTTCTTCATCCACGTAGGTACAGTAGTTGCCGTTTGCATCACGGCCTGTCCTTTTCGCAAGTGCAGCTATGTAGCCGGAATAATGGCGGATCACCTCATTGACCGCGTCCGCGTCACCGCGGACAGCGGATTCGATCACCGGGTACGGGATCATGCGGGTATGTGTTGCATTACTCATCCGCATCACCTCCCATCAGCTTTTTCAGCAGCCGATAGGCTCTCTGCCGATGCGTGTTGACCGTTCGCCTTGCGATTCCCGTGTGATCGGCAATATCACGGTCGGCCATATCCAGGAACCAATACATAAGGATGATATTGCGTTCCTTTTCGGGAATAGCAGCAGTGCCTCGGCCAATCGGTCATCCTTGACAAGTACGGTTTCGTCACCAACCTGAAAAGGAGTGTAGTCCCATGGATAATCGTCATACACCGCAAGTTGCTCCATCGCTTCTTCCGGCAGATCGCTCATAGAAATCTCTATCCGTATCCTGCGATTTATCTCTCTGTGGCCGTTGCCGGCTTCGTGCTTCAGCACTTTCTTGCAGAAGCTATCGAAAGTGTGCTGCTTGTGGATTTCATGGAGATCAGGTCTCATTTTCTCACCTCCCTTCTTGCCGGGAGGCAGGTCCTTGTTTCCCCTTTCGTCCATTACTGGTCCGATGAAGGTGTGTTTTGGCTGGATTGCGACGAATTTCTCAAAATTATTTTTTCTGTCGCTCATAACAGCGGCTCCTTTCATTCGTTTCGGTTGAATTTCCAAAGCGAATGCGAGTCGGAGGTGAGCGGCAGCGGAGTGTACCGAAAAGCAAAATGCGCCCGTTCGCAAAACGCGAACGAGCGCAAAATGAAATTGTAAGATGAATTTAGATGATTTGTGAGTTCATACCCGTGACCGTAATATCACTCTTCCCGGAAACCCTTAAAGCGTTAAACTCCGGGGTTCGGGCCAAAGCCCCGACATTCGTTCAGTAAACCGCCCGTTCCGTAACAGTCATACGGATTCATCACCTTCTGCAGCAAGACCGTGACGTCCTCGCATGGACTTTGCGCCGTCGATCAGAATATTGTAGGCGTTGTGAACAATCCTGTCCATAATTGCTTCTGAAATTGGGCTGTCCTTTTTCGGATCGTAATTGATTCGCTTGTACCAACCATCGGTTTCAAACTGCGTACAAAAGATTGTAGAGCCGCGGGCGCACTTTGCCTCAATAATTCCAAGAAGGTTGTAGGCTTCGTCTGGGGAAAGATACGGATAGCCGCTCGTCAAGAATGAGAAAGTTCACCTGTTGGTACTTCTTGACGGCTTTCTTGAATTCGCTGCATGCTTTTGCCACGCTGAGTTCATCAAGCAATTCCGACACAAGGAGATTGACAATATACCGTTTTCCCTCTTTCCTGTACACTTTTTGCTTGTGTTCGTCGAGAGAATAATACGGAAATGATACTTTTTTCTTATCGCAGACGGCTTTTGAAATAAGGTCAACGGAATAGAGAATTCTACTGTTGTTCCGCTTCGGCATATCACAGATGACAAGATTCTGTTCAATACCCTCTGCCTGATGATCTCCGATGGTTTCCTCCAGTTTTCAGACCAGCCGCGTTTTATGTCCCTCTGTCAGTTTGGACGCCTGAATGACGTCCGAAAACATCCTTACTTCTGCAAGGTCAAAAGTATGATCCACTACGTAGTACCCATTCGGATGTCCCTTTTTCACAAAGACCTCATAGCCGAATTCATTGAGCAGTGCAATGTCATTCGGCAGCACCTTGCGGGAAACGTCTATACCTTTCGCGCCCGGCATCTCTATAATCTGCCCGGTACTGGGCGCGTGATCTTAATCGGTCTGTTTTCTTAACAGATCATACAGTGCGAACAGTTTGATTTTCTGCTCTTTGGTTCTCGACATTCTGCCTCACTTCTATCTGTTTTACAGTTTTTCCACATCGCACGAAATATCGACTATACCGCTGTAGCCATTTGCATCATAAATCAGTGCCATATTATTCAAATACTTGTGTCTTCCATTTACATAACTCGGCAACACCAATTTTCGGGTAAAGATGTTCTTGCTTAGCATTGCTTCGTTATTGTAACTGATAAGATGAATTGATCTTAATGGATTCCAAGGATTTTTAACAATTTGCTGTACGCAATAATTTCCAATATGTTCCTCACTCCTATATGCCCAGCCGTTTTTGTCACATTTGATAGCAGCAACCTCTCTTATTTGCTTCAAAAAAAGATTGTCATCTCCGTTATCTAACACGATATAGCTTCTCTGAGACCTATCTGCGAGTTTTTCGAACTCATTGTAATCAATTATTGGATACCGGACATATACTTTCGGAATAATACCATTACAGCAAGGCTCAGAATATGCAGTCGCCGTATTTGATTCAATATTTGATTCTTTTACGGGTTTTACTACAGAAAGCGGATCCAAAAATACATCTAACAATCCGAATCCTTTTCGTATGTCTCTTTTTACATCAATACTGTCCATGTAGCAATAATCATCTTGCTGTTTTTTTGCAAAATGCAACAGCGAATTATCACTTGCGTCAAAAAAAACAGGACTATTTCCATTTATTTCTACAGAAAAACTTTTCCATTTAAGTTGAGGGGGTGTATCAATAGTAAAACCTGTAATTCCCTCGCAACTAACTATAATACTGTTTCCCCGTATCTCTGCTTTTATTTTTCCTTCAATTTCCCCATATTCAATAGAGTGTATTTCTATCCAGTATGCCTTTGTATGCCTATTTGACATGGTTCTGTATTCTATATTTGATGGGAATGGATTTCGACGAAAAGACAACAACTTTTCAAACAACCACTTTTTAAACCATACAAATTCAAGCATCTGATGAGTTAAATCATTTGCAACTACCGGCAAGCACATATTATTGTCTCCCAATTGTTGCATCGGCAATTCAAAAGCGACATTGTTTAAGTAATCTGCTTTACTCGCCAAAAAAGAATTAGTCCCACATTTTTCAAATTGCACAAATACATTAAATTGGCGTTTCCTGAAACAGGATAACCGGCAGCATATCTATCTGGAAACATCTCCAACTGTGCCCAAGTTCCTCCTGCTCCGTTTGAAATACCGGTGCAATAAATGCGTTCCATATCAACGCTGTATTTTTTAGTATATCATCCAGGGCGCATTGAATTGCTGCTTCCCCCTATATAACTCCCCAAAGTCATCCCGCGCATGGAGATGTCAACGACAAGTACGTCTTCATCGGTGTATTCCCCGAAAAAACTTAGAGCGATCATTGTATTCCAAAGTCGAAAAAATGACAACGAGAGGATATTTTTTGTTATGTGAATAATTTGCAGGGACATACATCCAATAGTAATTAACTGCGTCATACAATTGATTGTAAAAGAAAATGCGCTTTTCGCCAGAAGAATAAATTGAATCGTCAAGATGTTTGCCGCTTTGAATATATTCAATATTTTTTCGCAGTGATGATGCTTGAGCTAAAATAGCAGGTAACGCTCTTCCGTATTTATTTATGTAGTCGTACCCTTGTATAAGTGCAATGGTATCATATTTTGTCAAGCTATCGTTCTCAATTAAGTTAAAAGTCTTATAAGAAAGGCGCTGCAATCTTTCCTCGGTGTTTTTTGTGTACAAAGGAATCATATTATTATATTTTTTTCCATTGCTATACTCATATCTTATTCTTGCGCAGAGTGTGTTGCCATCATCTTCGTTTGGCAATTCAATCATGGACAAATCTATTTTCTGCTTTGTTTTAATACTGAATAATCCTCTATAATACTCTTTGTTTGAAAAAACATCGCTTATAATGATTTCCGCTTCTTTTTATTAAAATGCATATCGTCTTCCGGATAAAAAGCAAACTCAAAGGTGCTATCGCCGTTATATAAATGATTCCCGGAATGCTTGATACATCCATAATTACAAGTTGGATACATATTGGCAACAAAAAGTGAGTCATGGCGTTCCGGATTCATTTCCGCATCATAATCGCTCACACGTAAAAAAAATAGTACTGTTGGGAGACGCCTTGTATGTTTCAATATTACACTGTTTACTCCTTTTTTTAATGCAACAATACATATTCTTTTGTTGCTGCCAAATATCGAATACAACTCGTAGTTTATCCATAATTTCATCGGCGTTCCGGATGAAACGGCAAAAACTGCATACATGTTTTTTTTCGCATTCAATGTTAAAAAAGCGAAATACAGTATGTTGACCGTCAGGTAAAAACGATAGTCATAGCTATATAATCCGAGTTGATTGAAATCGTCAATAAAATAATCCATGCTTAAAAAGCATTCGCTCTTTATAGCTTTTTGGATCTTGGAGTCTAATGAATTAGCATATGCATCGCCGACCTTGTTTTTTTCAATAATAACCCCTGTGCAATTCGGCATAAAAACATTGTTGCCTAATTTGTAAGTCGTTTTTTGATTATGTAACATTTTTTCACCTATAAGAGCCTATTAACAGCCATTTCTAAAATTCATTTTACTCTGATTTGTCTTACGAGCCCCTCTCCGCTTGCAGTTCAAAAAGCTGAAGCAGTGTTACACTTTAAGTAGAGTCGCGAAATCCCCTAAATTTGATATAATCAAAAAACAGACGAAAGGGGAAAAAAGAAATGGCAAAATACAGACGCTAATTCAAAGAAGAAGCTCTGAAACTGTCAGACGAGATTGGCATGAAGAAGGTAGCGTCACTGCTTGGCATCCCGTACTTTACACTGGCAGACTGGCGATACCAGACACGGGATCAGATAACCGGACAACCAAAGAAAGGGTTGAGTCATACCCAGCAGGGGATCCGGATCCGGGAACTGGAACGTGAAAACGCAGAGCTTCGTACGGCCAACGAGATATTAAAAAGACGCTTTGTTTTTTTTCGCAAAAGATCGGAAGAAGTAAAAACCTCGGAACGGCATATTTTTATTCGCGAGAGGAAGAACAAATACACCTTTAAGAAGATGTGCTAGGTATTGAAAGTCGGTGAGTCCGGGTATTACCGCTGGCTGAAAAAACAGCAGACCAACGAAACAGCAGATTCTTTCGGTCGAAATGAAAGTAATACTCAACGAGAACCCGGACAACGACAATTATGGCGTAGAGCGCATGAAAATTGCCTTGCTTCAAAGAGGCATACAGGTAAGCCACAGGACTGTTTACAGAGCGATGAAGGAAAGCGAACTGCTGCACAAACGGCGCATACCGCATGGCATCACGAAAGCGACAACGACGGTTCAGAAGGAGAAAAACCTCATAAAGCGCAATTTTGGCGCAGACGTGCCGCTTGAGAAGTTTTTGACTGACATTTCAGAGTTCCCGTATGCTGATGGAAAGCTGTAAATTTCACCAGTCATGGGCTGCTTTAACGGAGAAAGCGTTGCGCTTGAAATGCGGGACAACATGAAGAAAGGGCTCTGCATGACTACTGTGGAGCAACTGCACACAAAGTGTCCAAACCTAAACGAAGCAATATTGCACATCGACAGAGGCAGCCAGTATACCAGCGAGAACTTTCGAGGTATGTTGAATGGATATCCAAGCGGAACGATTTTAGCGAAAAGGAATTTAGGGTAAATTTTATAGTAAGTTGCTTGCAGGGAATGGACTTACATAAAACTGTAATGTAAAAATAAGACTTTCCAGTTAAGGACAGGCGGGTGTTACACCGCCTGTTTTGTTGTCTCCTCGAACGCCAAGAGCGGCGCTGACCCCCGCTTGTGCTCCCCTTCTTTTCCGGCTCCAAGTAGAGCCGCTGAAACTCGGAAAAGGAGACGTTGAACTCAATCTCCAACTCGTAGCCCCGCTTGACATGGACCGCTTTGATAAACTGTGCCGCGATCATCTTCTTTGCCTCAAAAGAGCAGTTGTCATAGAGCGTGGCCCAGTTCATCAGTTGGGCGTAGTCCCGTTTCACTTGCTCGGCCCCGGACACCAGTTCCCGCAATTCTGCCTCTGCCGCCGCTATCTGCTGTTCCAGTTCGTTGATCTGTGCGGTGGTCTCCTCCACCACGCTGTTGAGCAGGTCTACATTTAAACGGCTGGCCCCTCGGATGACTTTCAGTGTTTCAGCCTGTAAATCTCGGTAGTCCTTCTGTTTTTGTTGATACTGGATATTCAGAAGATTCAGTTTCGCCTTGGCAACCTCAACCTCCCGGCCCCGCTGTTCCTGGATTAAATCCTGCGGCGGGGCTGTCTGTATGCGTTCAAACTGAAGGCGGATGATCTGGTCCACAAGGCTGTCCAGTTTTGCGGTGCCATAACTGGCCGGGCCTGAACATTCTCCGGGGTGTTGGGTGTTGTAACTGCACAGATACCGCGCATAACTCTTGGTGACTAAGGTGCCGTCCTTTTTCCTGTAACGCTGTCCGCAGGTGGTCAAAGTCAACCGCCGTCCGCAGTGGCCGCAGAAGATGTTTCTCACCAAAAGGGACTGCCCCCTTGTGGTAAGGGGGACTTCCCGCTTTTCTTGTGGCTTTGCCCGCTCCTGGAGCATCGTCTGCGCCCTCTCAAACAGTTCTACATCAATAATCTGCAACTCGGTCAGCACTTCTTCCGACTTGCTCTCCCCGTTGCAGAGGATACCGATATAGAGCGGATTTTTGAGGATGCGGTTGATGCTGGTCGTGGCAATTTTTCCGCCCTTGCGGTTGTGGTAGCCCTGTTCCGACAGGTAGCGGCAAATCCTCTGGCCTCCGTAGCCCTCGCAGACATACTTCTGAAAAATCAGTTTCACCACCTCGGCCTCGTTAGGGTCAATGGCAAGATCGGGGACCTCCTTGTTGCGCTTGTTGGTGCGCCCCTTGTTCACGAGCCGATAGCCGTAAGGGACGATGCCGCCGGTGTAGTACCCCTGTTCGGTCAACTGGCCGATCCGGGTCTTGACACGGGCGGATGTTTTGATGCTCTCGCCCGACGCCTGCCAGTAGCGTATGTAGTTGAGCAGTTTGTCCACATGGGTATCGAACCGCTGCTGGCCCTCCATCGCGCTCCAGACCTCGATGCCCTGATTGACGAACCACTCCACCACAAAGGGCGTCTCGTCGTCCTTGCGGCCCAGACGGTCAAACATGAATACCAGCAGAATATCAAACTCTCCCGCCAGGGCCATGCGCTGGATCTCCTGAATCTTATCCCGCTTTTTGGCCGAGACTTTGAAACCCGACACGCCTTTTTCCGATAACTCCCTAACGATCTCCCAGCCCTCCTGCCGCTGGCAAAACTCCCGGCAGAATTGCTTTTGCATGGGAATATCGTCTTTCTCTACCTGACCCACCGTGGAGACACGGTACAGACAAACCACGCGCTTGATGATTTTTTTGACTGCTTGAACGATTGTTTCCGCCATGTAAATACCTCGCCTTTCTTTTGTGCGGTGTATTCATGGCGGCCAGTTCTATCTCATTTTCAAGGTGCCATCTACACCATTATTATCTCATATTTCAACGAAAAATGCAAAATTTTAGCCTTTTTGTATTGAAATACTGTCAATCAATATATCCCGAATAGCCCGCACCGCATTGGGATTGTTTTGCCCGCTGTACGTTATAGTGACTTTGCAGCCGTCTATAAATAGTGCCTGTGGCGAGGAGCCACTGTCAGCGGACACTGGAGCCGATAATATTCGATCCATAAGACCTCTTCCTTTTGTAATCAGATTTTGAAAATGGCAAGGCCGCGCCCTCGCGCGGACGCGGCCTTGATATAGGTGCCGTTCTCTCCAAAGTCGTTCCTGCCCCTGCTTTGTCAGCGGCGTACTGTTCCCTTGGCACGCAGACGCGATACTTCGCCGGGAGCATATATCCCCTTTGGACGGTCATTCGGTTTCCAAGGTGCAAAATGTCGCTGCTGCTTATTCGCAACAGGCAATCAGACTGTCGCCAGTCCGCATAGGTCCATTAAAAATAATGGGCTTGTGCCGGTTGGCGCGAAGTCGAAATGCGTCTAAATTTGAGACGCATTTTCAGTGTGTCCCCGGCTTGAGGAACGACATTACCAAGCCGGGGACACCGCTTTCAATCTTCCTCCAGGATCTCGCCGGGAGGCAGGCGAGTCGGGTCAAAATCATAAAGGATCTGGCGTATCAGCCGGTCTTGAATGTGCGCCTTAATGTCTACATTTAAGCCTCCGCCGGAACCGGGGAACCCTTCGATGCTGGGATGATAGGAATTAGCCTCTATGTAGTTATCAAAGTGCCGCAGGATGGTGTTTATGGCATTCGGGTCGCCCTGTGTGGCGGCAAGGATTGTAGAATAGGGAATTTTCCTATTTGCCATAGTGTAGTGCCTCCAGAGCCTCCTTCAGCCGTCTGAGAGCCTTGCTCCGCTGGTAATTTACAGTCGAGGCGTTGCGGTTCAAAAGCGTTCCGATCTGTTTCTCCGTCTGATCCAGAAAGTAAAAGCGTAAGACTACCTCGCGGGGATATGGCGTAAGGGAGGCGATGGCCTTTCCCAGCACGGGGTCAGACACCTTTATGGGCAGTCCGCGGACAGTGAAGGTAACACTTCCCATGTCATAGGTATCCTCTTTGCCGGAAGGTTCCGGCTGAGGATCGTCATACATAGAGCGGTTAATCTCATGTCTGGCCCGCCGTATAATTGCTTTTCGGGCGTTCTTGCCCTCGTTGCGAATCAAGACACGGCAATAGGATTCAAAGGTCGATTCCTGGTATCGGATAAACTCCAGTACGGTCACTGCTGATCCCTCCATTTTCTTTTGTGGTGGCCTTCATTACAAATCACAACAGAGGTATCCTTCTTCTTGGAATAAACCCCAAAAGAAGAGTAAAGTTTTCAAAAGATTATAAGAAAGAATGCTATCCGGCATTTTTCGCAAAAAAATATCAAAAATAAATCAGTCTCAAATAGAGACGCATTTCGACAAAGTATTTTGCGGATTCTTGTTTAAGGTAAGAAACAGGCAGGCTACCACAAAAAAACGGTGCCTGCCTGTTTTCGTTAGGCCAAATGTTTTATGATTCTGTGGCCTTTTTTAGTTTTCGGAAAGATTCATCACTGATAACGTGTTCTATCCGGCAAGCATCTCGCTCCGCCGTTTCCGGGTCTACACCGGCCTCGATCAGCCGGTCGGTAAAGAAGCGGTGCTTTTCGTAGATCTGCTCCGCCACTTCCCGGCCCACATCGGTCAGGTGCAGGAAATAGTCGCTGTCCATCGTCAGGAAGCCCCCATCCCGCAGGGTCGCCACCGCATGGCATACGCTGGGCTTTGTGACCTCCAGGTGCCGGGCGACATCCACGGAGCGCACCATGCCGCATTTCTTATGGAGAACAAGTATGGCCTCCAGATAGTCCTCCCCGGACGCATGAAGTTTCATAAATATTTCCCCTAATTGATTTGCCAACCGGCTGTAGTCTGCTGAATATCCCACAAATGCCGATATAAACCATGATTATTCATTAGTTCCTTATGTGTACCTACTTCTTTTTACCTCGCCCTGATCCAATACAATAATTTGATCGGCCCCGGCAATCGTTTTTTCAATTTATGGGCAATCATTACCACAGTACGGTCTTTCACGAGTTCTTCGATAGCCTGTTGAACTTCTACTTCATTCTCCGGGTCAAGAGAAGAAGTTGCTTCATCTAATAGCAGTACAGGGGCGTCTTTCAAAATTGCGCGGGCGATGGAAATTCGTTGTTTCTCGCCGCCTGACAACGTGGAGCCGCCTTCGCCCACCATTGTGTCATAGCCATCCGGCAGAGCCATGATGAAGTCGTGACAATGAGCCAGTTTTGCGGCTGCTTCAATTTCTTCCTGCGTGGCATTTTTCCCGGCCATAGCGGATGTTGTTTCCAATCGTATCTTGAAACAGGTACACATCCTGAAATACAACGGAAATTTTTGACATCAGTTTTTCCGGATCTACGGTTGTTTCATCTATACCGCCAAAACGAACAGTGCCGCTTTGTGGGTCATAGAATCTGGCAATCAGCCGCAGCATTGTACTTTTTCCACTTCCAGACGGGCCAACTATGGCGGTCATGGTGCCGGATGGAAAAGACGCGCTGACATTATGCAAAACCATATCTTTCCCATAGCCAAAGGTCACATTCTCAAAGGATATATCGTGATTTTGTGGGGCTTCCCCATCTCCCTGCATGATAGGTTCATCCAGCAGATCAACAATCCGTTTTCCGGCGGCTGTCTGATAGACAAAAACAGGAAGTCGAATAATTGCGCCAACCAGCGGGTCAAAAAATACGGGTTCCAACCAAAAGGAACATAACAAAGATGGTAATATCCAGCGTTCCGCCCATAAGCAAATAGACGCCCACCATTGTTATCAAAGACAAGCCGCATTGTAGGAAAGAAACAGCCACCAAATAGAACGGGCCGGAAACACATTCCAACTTGATGCACTCTTTCATAAAGGTGTAAAACGCCCGTTCCAGCCGTTTGAAATTTGTTCCCCTGAGATTATAAGCCTTAATCACTTTCATTCCCGACAGATATTCCTGCAGCCGGTTTGCCTGTTCAATTCTCGCTCTTGTATGCGCCGCACCGCGCATTTTATCAATCACCTGCACACCAAGCAGAATTAAAAAAGTAATCGGAAATCCTGCAAACATGGCAAGGGACAGCCGCCAGTCAATAAAAGACATCGCTACAAATCCGAGAACGGCGGTAATAAAGCCTCCGATCAACTGCGGCAGAACATGGGTAACAGCTTCCTCGATTTGTGCGAAATCATTCATCATTGTGTTGCCCAATTCGCCGGGGTCTTTGCTCATAAGGAAGCCCAGCGGCAATTTTCTGATATGTTCCGCAAGCTGGACGCGGCCCTTTGCGCTGGCATCATAACCATCGTGATAAGTGGCATGAACCGCTTTCCGTTCAAACAGGTACAGAATGATTGCAAGGATAACCATGCCGCCCCAGACAAGCCAAAGCTGTTTTGTGTTAAGCGTGTCACTCGTTCCACCAAAGTATAAATAAATGCTGCTTACAACTAAGGTCAGACAGCCAAAAGGGAAAAGGTTGACAAGATCAGCAAGGACAGTCCAGACAACAGGCTTTATCAGCTTTTTTCGGGTTTCCTGCGGTTATACAATAAAGGGCATTGGTCTTTTTCATGCCTGCGCTACCTCCTTTTTCTTTGAAATCTGCCAATCAGAGGAAAGCGTATAGGCATCCCACATAGCAGAATAGGTCTTGCTCTTTTGTAAAAAGCTCGTCATGGGTTCCCTCTGCTTCGATTTTCCCCTCGTTGATAACCTCGATCTTATTTGCATTTTTGATCGTAATAAGCCGGTGTGCGATAATCAGAACGGTTTTATTCTTTATCAGTTCTTGTAATGCCAACTGCATTTGATATTCATTCTCCGGGTCAGCGTATGCTGTGGCCTCGTCAAGAATCAGGATAGGGGCGTTTTTCAAAATGGCCCTGGCAACGGCTACACGTTGTTCCTCGCCGCCTGAAAGATAAACACCGCCCTCACCAATCAGCGTGTCATAGCCTTTCGGTAGTTTTTCGATGAACTCATGGCACTGGGCAGCTTTCGCAGCAGCATACACTTCTTCTTTTTTGTCGCGCCGGGTTTTCCTACTGCAATGTTATTATAAAGCGTATCAGAGAACAGAAAAAGAATCCTGAAATACAAAGGACATTGTATTCATTAAGTCCTCGGTTTTTATATCCCGGATGTCAACACCGCCGATCAGGATTTTTCCTTGTGGAACATCCCAAAAGCGGGGAATAAGCTGTGCAATCGTAGATTTTCCCGAACCGGACGGCCCGACTAAAGCGGTGATCTGGCCTTGTCCGGCCTCAAAAGAAACATCTTTCAGAACAAGCGGACTGTCTTTTCCACCATAAGAGAAAGAAACATGATCGAATGAGATTGCATATCCATCCGGTTTTTTAGGGGCGCTCGGCTCTGCAATCGGGACTTCGCTCATAATCTCGTCAATACGAATTACGCCCTCGGTAATGTTGTTCATGCTGGAACCCAAACTGTTAAATTTGAAAACAGGGGTAGCAATTCCTGGCGCAAAGATCAGGAAAAACAGCAGCGTCACGGCAAAAGCCACGTTCTCCGGGTCGCCCGAAAGGAAGAAGATACCAGCTGTCAGAATAAATGTCGCTAAAGACAGCACCAGCACACGGAAAACACAATACACCGGCTCGTAATTGTCCGCATATTTCGTACTGAAATCCCGATAGCTCATAATGTCCTGGTAGAATTTGCGGAAAGAATGAACCGTCTGCCCGAAAATTTTAATTGAGGGCATCCCGCGTACATACTGTACGGACGATGTGCTGATATTTTCCAGCGCGTCGTAGTATTCCTTTAAGCCCTCCTGGGCTTTGGAACCGAACATCATAGAGAATTGGGCTATAAAGCCTACGATAATAGGAATGATGCAGGCAAGCGCCAGCCACACATTCAGCCGGAACATGATAATTACCATGACGATTAGCATTGCAATGGTATTCACCATATCAGGGAATTGGTGAGCAATAAATTTTTCAATCTGCTCTACATCCTGTTCCGCAATCTGCTTGACTTTCCCGATTGCATTTCGATTAAACCACCCAAAGAGGCAATTCGCTGATATGTTCAGACAAACGGACGCGAATACCGTAGAGCGTGCGATAGGCGGCAGTATGGCCTAACATACCGCCAAAATACATAAATACATAACCGATCAGCAGGCCAACAATACCCTTTACAGCCCATGAGACCATAAATCCCGTATCTGCATTTGTGAGATCAGATGCGTTTTTCAGCAATTCAGCCATAATGTTATATACGGCCAGGAACGGGACTAACTGAAAGAACACATTTGCGGTTGAGAGGATGCACCCCACACCATTAAAGTCTTTTTCTCCCGCCAGCCCAACAGACGGGGAATACCACTCTTTTTCTTATTTTCTTTTGCCATTGTCGGAGCCTCCTTTTGCAAGCCTTTTTGCCGCTATCTTTTCGCCCCACAGGTAGCCTAAGATGGCGCAGATGATCGTAACAATCGTGAGGACAACTACAATAGGCGTGTTAATCAGCTCCATGCTGGCATTTGCCATGTTCCCGGTAATCCGTTCTGCATAAAAAGCCTTGAAAGCGTCCTGCATATAGCACAGCGGTATGTATTCACCGAGCGCAAGACCAAGCATGGGGCAGATCACACCAATAATTTTACCGGTGTGATTGTTTTTACCCACAGTATCATATAGAATCTCACCAATAATGCCGCCAATGAAAGTGCAGATAAACATAAGGCCGTAGGGGCCATAGAAAACAGGCAAATACCGAACAGGAATGAAGAAATCAAAATTCCGCCCCGGATGGTGATTTTAGAAAGCATGACAACAAGAATCAGCGCCCCGAAAACCGCGAGAATACAAGGCAGGGCCAGCATGATAGGCGGGAAGAAGCCTACCGTACAACCGATAATCCAGCCCACTGCAATCCATAAGGCGCTAAAAACGCCCACGCGAATCAGGTCACGAAGTTTTTTACTCCCTTTTGTTTTTGAACTCATACGTTATTCCTCCAATTCAAAGATTTTTGATAGTGTTTCTGATCTATATTCGTCAGGAGATATTCTTTTTATGGAATGATCGTCCTGTACTACTAATAGCGACGTAAATAAGGATGCTGCAAATTCGTAGTCATGGGTAATGACAAATGCGATTTTACCTGCAGCCGCCTGTTCTGTAATTGTTTCACTTACCAGCTTCATGTTTTCGGCATCCAGTCCACTTGTGGGTTCGTCAAAGTAAAGGAAAGGAGCATCACTCATACAGGACAATGCGATAGAAAGCCTCTGCTTTTGTCCCCCTGATAGGGTCGAGGGGTGGACATTTTCGTATCCCTCCAAAGAAAACTTCCTTAAAATCTCTCTGGCCCGTTCATAGGCGGTGGGGTTTTTCTCAAAACCTGTTACCATTTCGGAAATGACACTTCCGGCAAAAAACTGATAATCCACATCCTGCATAACATAAAACGATTTGTGGCGACGCTGCTGTTTAGAAGCATATTTACCGGCGATACTGATTTTTCCGCTTTTCGGCTTTTCCAAGCCCATGAGAACGCGGATTAAAGAGGATTTCCCCGTTCCATTTTTACCGACAATTCCAACAATATCTCCACTCTGGCACTCAAACGAAACATCTTTCCAAAGAAGCTGTTTTGACTGATACCCAAAAGATAGGTTTTCAGCGCGGACAGAAACTTGCTCACGGGTAGCTGCTTTCACAGAGGCGGGATTACAAACAATATCCTTCAGATTTACTTGCCGCAGCCCATTGTCATGAAACCAATTCGTGGACTGTGCTTTGAACTCATTTCCTGACAAAATCGTGTTGATCTGCCCGTCCTTTAGAATCACAACACGATCAGCCAAATCCTTTAAGTAGTACAATTTGTGTTCTGAAATGATGATTGTGCAGCCCTGTTCCTTTAATTGCCCCAACAGCTTTTTGAGCTGCTTAGTTCCCTCCCAATCCAGATTAGCGGATGGCTCGTCAAGGACATATATCTGAACATTCGCTGTATAAATGGACGCAATCGCAACCTTTTGTTTCTCGCCGCTGGATAACTCGAATATGCTTTTCTTTAATAGATTGGATATATTAAGCTGCTTCACGGTATTTCGGAAACGGTCTTGAATGACAGGTGATGGGGTTCCTAAATTTTCACTCGGAAAAGGAATCTCTGTTTTTACATGGAGCGTGAAAAACTGTGAACGCGGGTCTTGAAACACACTACCAACATAAGAGGAATAGTCCCCTGTTTCATGTTCCGATATATCCATGCCGCATACCCGGCAAGAACCTGTGATTGTTCCTTCAAAGAAGTCAGGTATCAATCCGTTTATACAACGGGTCAATGTTGTTTTTCCGCAGCCGCTTTTTCCTGTGAGAACAATAAATTCTCCCTCCTGAATTGTCAGGTCAATGTCGTGGATGCCGAAAGTATTGCTATCATAGGCAAAAGAGAATTTGTTGCATATTACTTTTTCATTCTGCATACATTCACCTCCTAAAAATTCAAGAAATCAAGATACAATAAGCCACAGATCACGACTGCCATGCCTAACAAATAGAGAAAATCAGCAAGAGTTAATTTAACTTCGGTGCAGCAAGAACGGTTACGCTCTACGCTCAATCCCTTGCACAAAGAGGCCGCGGACAATTCTTCCGAAAGTTTTTCACTCCTGAACAGCAATGGCACCATGTAATTTTCAATGGTCGGTATCAGGTGCTTCAAATTCCTGACAGATAGATTTAGCCCCCGCATTTTCAGGCTTTCATTCACATAGCAAAATTCCTGCAATATCGTAGGGACATATCTATATACCACCATCAAGGGAATGGACAACGATTTAGGAATATGTATTGCGTCCAAAGAATACAGCAATTCATCCATAGGCGTTTTGTCCATGAGCAGTTTAAGGAGCAAATAGATTGGAAACACCCGGACGATCATCATAAGGAATGACGGAAGCACAACCGAAAGAACGGGAATCTCCACGATAAGCAAGCCCCAAGTCAAAGCATTTAAGCACGCATACGCAACAAGCCTTTGGAAAAATACTTTTGCCCCGTACCAAAAGAAAATCAAAAAATCAATGACAAGGAAAAAGCAAAAGGTCGCCAACTGACTCTTAAAATAAAAGCTCAAAATAGAAGCAGCAACAATTTGCAAAATTAAAATTCTTGCATCGGGTTTTGATGCTTTGAAATTCACTTTTCATTTCCCTCCTTTCGCACCACCCCGCCATTGCAGAAACCGCAATTTGGTGGTAAAATGTTTCGAGGTTAGAGAGAGCTAACCTCGTAATGCCATTATAACGGCGCAATTTTGACCGCACAAGTCAGGAACGGCACAAACGACTTTCAACCGTATTTTTCCGACTGATCGGCGTATTTTAGAAAGGCATCAGACCATGAGTGAAATAAAACAACTATACCAGCAGTTACTACCAACTGGCGGTTTTCTTTTAGACAATGGCAATTCAAAGACAGAAGAAAATCAGTTTTGCTATGCTTTATCCCCGGATAAAGGCAAGGGGGTTTTCTGGCAGTATTTCTTTGAAAATATGTTTGAAATAACAAAGCAGGACTTTTACTTTTTTGAGGATTTCTTTCTGGAATCGCCCGAACCGGAATTTCTTGCCATACAGTATTATTCCTCTGTATCTGGTGAAGAATTTCATCCTTACTATCAGCTATCTCCAAACAGTTTACGAGCGTATATAGGCGGAAGCCAGAAAACATATCAGGCTGTCTATCACAAAAATGTCCCTATTCGATCTGTGAGCATCAGCATTATGCCTGATTTCTACAACCGTTACTTAAAGGAACGGTTGGGCGGTGAATATATTGACCCGCGAAACGCCTTTAAGAAAATGGTTCTCGGCGTAGATTTCCCGCAACTTGTAGCACTCTTGAAGCAAATTCAAAGCTACTCCGGCAGCGGTATGTCTGCAAAGCTGTTTTATGAGGGCAAGGTATTGGAAGCTCTTGCATTGATTATGGAGGAAGCCAAGCGAAACCAGGACCGCAAAAAGAAAATACGCATTACAAAAGAGGATGAAGAAAACCTGAACGCGGTTGCTGATTACCTCGATCATCACTATTCATTTCCCGTTTCACTGGAACAATTATCAAAGATCGCCTACATGGGAACAACAAAACTAAAGACCACATTTGAGAGCTGTTTGGATGTAATATTTCAGATTACATTATTCGCAAGAGAATGGAACAAGCCCAGCACCTATTGATTGGAACAGATTTAAGTATTGCAGAAATCGCACAAGCCGTAGGCTATGAACGGTCTGATAATTTTTCAAGGCAATTCCAACGAACAACCGGATTGTTACCAAGAGAATACAGAAATTTGATAACTAAAGAATGAACGTCAGGTTTATTCTGACGTTCATTCTCAAATCAGGCAAATATAAGTTCTTGAAAAATTGTTTCTTCTACCTGTGCTTTCAGCGTGTTCATCAGCCCCACCCAGCGCATGGGGTCACGGGCTTTCAGTTCCTCGGTGATGCCCGCTGCCTCCAATATACGGGGCAGCATGGTATCCATGCACTTTTATTGAGTAAGTGGCTAATCTTTTTCTCAAAAGCCTTGCTTTTCCACCCGTGGTGTGTAAGCTGTGACTCACACGAGGCACAAGCCCAAGCAGAAAAATGAAAGGTAGAAATGATAATGAAAACAGGAAAAATCACAGCGAAACTGAGAGACGCGGTTCCGGTTTGCCTTATGGTAAACGGCGAGGAAGTCAAGCGATACAAAAAACATCGAGCTGCCGGATATGCTCAAAGAGGTAGAAATGACCGACTTCCATTTCAACGTACACATGGACGGGAAGATCACCTTTGAAATCCACTATGAGGAAGGCGTACTGCCGGAGGTATTCCCGGAGGCCCGCACCAGAGTAAGTCGGGCGGCGAAGGCCGCAGCCAAAGCCGCCGCACAGGAAATCACAGAGATTATGGCCGTGGAGGCTACCGAGCCAGAAACAGAGGCCGCGCTGGAGGGCAGCCCGCAGAATGGTGAATTTCCAGCGGAAGATCCCGGTGAACCTACCGCAGAAGAAAGCAGTCCGGGAGGCATTGAGGCCGCCTACAATGTGACAGGTGTACGGCGCAAGGAGCTGGTGGCAGCAGTAGGCGACTTCATTGGAGCAAAGCTGGAATATCTGAGAGCGCCGACATACGCTTTCGCAGTATCCCTAAATCAAATACAACCAATTAAGCGGGTTACGGAAAAACGCGTCTCGAATTGAGACGCGTTTCGACATTCAGCGACAAATCAAAACCCGCTCCAGACGGCCCTGTTTTCATATAAGAACGTCTGTGCGTCGCGGCAGTCCTCCGGCTCCAGGTCCCGCAGGCGTTTCCGGGTCTTGGAGAGGAACAGTTTGCTTTTCAGCGGTGGGCGGGCCTGGCACCGCTCCACCCGCTCATCCACCCGGAGGGCACAGGCATAGCAGGACGGCTCATGGGACTGGATATGTTGGTAGAAATAGTTGGTGTGAAACGGGCAGAACAGGCAGCAGGAGGCCCTGGTCTGTATTCCCAGTACCTCCCGGTTATAGGTATAGCACATGGGCCGTGTCCAGCCCATCTCCACCAGCGGATAGCGGTTTTCAAACAGTGTCAGTTTGCTGGGCTTGGCCCGGCGGCGTTCCTCCCACATGATCCCCATGTGCATTTCGTGGGCGTGAAGATCCAGAGGCAGGGTGCGCTCGTAGGGCTTGTAGCCCAGAAGTTCCCGGCGGACAAACCGCTCAATGACCTTGATCTTGTAGTCGTAGGTACACTGCCGGGGCATTTTGCCCTTCCTTCCGTCCTCCCCCAGCGTCCAGAAGGGGATGCTGGAAATATGGCGCTGGCCGAAGTTTTGCAGGAAATCAGCGTATAGGTCGGCGTCCAGTTTGTAAAACGGGATACCGGCCCTGGCGCACAGGCGTGCAGAGAAATCCGCCTGTTCATAGACCCAACTGGGCTCAGAGTGCAGGTCGCAGAAAATTACGGCGTCATAGACAGGGACCTCTGGCCAGACGGGATAGCCCCGCATGGCATTTTCGCAGGACATCCCTACCAGCGTGGTGCTCGGCATCCCGGCTCCACAACTTAATATATGCAGCGTCTCCCAGGAGAGCATAGCGTCACCTCCGGGAATACGGTATCATGTTCCTGCAAAAACGCAAAAATCAGGCCCGCGCCACAAAAAGCAGCGCGGACCTGATAAAAAAACGCGTCTCGAATTGAGACGCGTTTCGACAATCTTTTCATTCGCCGTAGTAGTCCGGCCTCGCCACAGAGGTAAAGCCGGAGACGCCGGTTATCACCACATTGTTGGCGCCGCTGGCGCAGTGGATGATCTGGAGTCCGCCACTCTCATCCCGTCCGCAGACAATGCCGACGTGCTCATCGTCCGGGTAGAATACCAGGTCTCCAGGGACCGCCTCCTCCCAGGAGATGGGGGTGCAGTAGGTGTGCTGCGCGTGGGCCCCTCCGCCGTGGCCGATAATATACTCTCCGCCGGTCATGTTGTAAAATACCCAGTCAACAAATCCACTGCAATCCATCCCGTAGGGGCGGTAGGTGCCGGTGGTGGAACTGCCTGCCGCCGTCACCTTTTGGAGCGTGCCCCACCGGCTGTCCCAGCCTATGGTCAAGGATTTCCCGCCCCAAAAATAGTTGACCTTTCCATAGAGGGTCAAAGCGGTCTCCACCACTGCCCGGCGCTCCGGGGAGAGGTCATCCGGCAGGGCGCTCAATACCTCCCGTGCGTCGGCGTCCGTGATCGACAGGCTCCCGGCCAGGGAGGCCTGCGCGGCAGGGTCCTCCAGCAGGGCGTCCAGCGCCTCGTTTTGTTCCTTTGTGAAGGCGTAGACAGAGCGCATCTCATCGGCAGTTTTGGCCGAGATCGTAATACGCAGGATGGTCTCCGTCCATGCGTCGCTATTTTTTGTTGCCGGATGCTCTATGGTATCCACTACGGACGAGAGGGCAGTCATGTCCCAAAATACATCCTCCAGACGGCCCACCCGGTCGGCATCCAGTGTCGCCACATCTACCCCCTGATCCGTGCCGGATGTTTTGACAGCAAACACAGCCAGCACATCGGCCCAATCCGGCCCCTGCCCTTGGATCACAATATCGTCATAACTGCCAGACTGCAAATCCTCCAGTTTTTCGTTGTAGGCGATGTTGATGGTGGAGACAGCCTGGGAGATGGAAACCGTGTCCGGGGCGCTGGGCTCCCCGGTAAAGAAGATCCCCAGGGGCGAACTGGCGATTGCGGCCACGATAATAACGGCGATCAGCAGGATCAAAAGGACGCCGCCGCCCACCAGCCCAGCCAGCGCAGAGACCAAGGATGCAACTGCCTTTGCCGCGGCCTGTGCGGCCTGTCGGAGGATCACCGTACTGCGGCGAGCGGTTTTTGCGGTGCGCTGTACGGCCTGTCGGGTCATTTGCCGCTGAAGTCCCTGCCGTGCCGCCCGCAGGGGCCTTGGCCCGGATTTCAGGGAAGGGGCGGCGGTTTTGGGCTGGAAGGGCGCCTTGGCGTAAAACCCGCCCCTGCGTTTGAGCGCCGGAGCGCCGGCAGTGCGCCGCCCTCCACGGATGGCGTTTTGGGCGGTACTCCCGCCCTGCACGCTCCCGGCCCGCCGGTATCCCGGCTGGCCGGTTCGGGTCTTGGGGGACCATCGGGGGGGCTGCCTGCCTGCCGGGTGGCGGTGGGGCCTGTCCGGCCAGCGGCGCGCTGGGGCGCACGCTGGCCGTTGGGATAGATGGATTCGATGGATGGATTGTCCAGAGAAACGTGGTGTTCCGGGACAGTGGGGGCGGTGTATCGGGCCTCGGCTGTCTGTCGGGTCTTGAACTCCGCCCGGCGCTCTTTGGGGATAGCGGTTGTACCGGCATCGCCCTCACGGGTCAGGCGGTCCGGCCCTTCCGTGGAGAACGGGGCGTCCTCCGGCCCGGCTGTGCCCTGCCTGGGGCGCTCTTTGATAGGCCGCTCCCGCTGGCGGGGGGATGGGGCGTGGATGCGGTCTTTTACTTCCTCCACCGCAGTGCGTCCGGTGTCCTCCACCCGGTCAACGGCGTATGTAGCCTCACTCTCCTGATCCGCTTGCTTTTGGTCCAACTGCTGGACATAGCGATCCTTCAGAAGTTTTGCCGCTTGGCGGGGAGACAGCATGGAGGATTTGTCCGCCCGCTGCACTTTCCCTTTGGGCTTTTCTTTGAATTTAGGCACTTGAGCACCTCTTTTCATGCAAAATCAGTAAAAATGCGTCTCAATTTGAGACGCATTTCGACATTCCGTTCATCGGTCCCCCGGCGTGGTGGTCATCAGGCGGTACAACTCGGTGTCCCTCGGAAATTCGTTGGCAAAGGGGACGATGGAGCCGCCCACGCGGATCAGGCCGTGACCAGCCGGGGCGTTGGTGATGTGCCCCATCTGGGACGGGGAGATGTTGAGGAGCCGGGCCAATTCCGCCCGGTCCGTGGCCGCCTGGTTCAGCAGGATCAAAAACTCGCTGTTGGCAAACATAAGCCGCGCTGTGTCAGAGCGCAGGCACTCCTCCACATTCTGAGTGGCCCCAGTCATGGCTGCGGCATACTTCCGAAAGCGTTTCCAGCATTTATAGAGAAACTGCGCGGAGTAGAAATACTTAAAGAAGAGGTAGATTTCGTCAATAAAGACCCATGTGTATTTCCCGGCCAGGCGGTTTGCGGCAACGCGGTTCTGAATGGTCTCCATGGTAACGGTGAGGGCGGTGGGTTTCAACTGCTCCCCCATCTCATAGAGGTCAAAGGAAATGATGCGGTTGCTGATGTCCACGTTGGTCTCATGTGCGAACATATTGAGGGAGCCCTCGATAAACAATTCCGTTGCCAAGGCAAGTTCCTGGGCCTCCCGTTCCGGCTGGCGCTTAATCTCATTTCTCCAGTCGGACAGGAGAGGCTGGCGGCCCTTGCCGCCGCTCTTGATGAAGTCGTGGTACACGGCGGTCGTGCAGCGGTCAATGATGGATTTCTGAAACGCGCCCAACTGCCCGGCCCCCATCTGCTGTTCACAAATACTCATCAGCAGTTCGGACTTCATGGCCACCGGGTTTTCTCCCGCCCCGTAGCCCTTTGGCAATCGTCAGGGGGCTGATGTGGTGGGGGCTGTTGGGTGAAATTTCGATAACCTCGCCTTTCAGCGCCCGCACCAGATCCCCATACTCCCGTTCCGCGTCGATGATGATAATATCGTCGTTGGTGGACAGAGCGATAAAGGTGATGGCCTCCTTCATGCTGAAGGACTTGCCGGAGCCGGAGACGCCCAAAATAAAGCCGTGGGGATTCAAGAGCATTTTGCGGTTGCAGATTAGGAGGTTTTTGCTGACCGCGTTGATGCCGCAGTAGATACCGCCCCGGTCCTGAATCTCCTGAACGCGGAAGGGCATCAGGACGGCGGCGCTCTCGGTGGTGAGGGTGCGGGTGGTGGTGATAGGCCGCATCCCATAGGGCAGGGCCGTGTCCAAACCGTCCTCCTGCTGGTAGCGAAGGATGGAGAACTGGCAGACCTGCCCGTTGGCGATGGCCAGCAGGGCCTCGGTGTCCGCCTCCAACTCTTCCAGCGTGTCAGCGATGTGTACGAGGGTGACGTTGGCGTGGATCATGCGCTGGTCCCGTGCGGAGAGGTCATCAAGGAACTCCTTGTCCTCCGCCCGCAGCTGCTCCAGGTCATAGGGGACAGTGGCCGTAAAATTGTTCTTGGCGTTTTGGCGCTGCTGCCAGCGGGTAATATCGCTCTCCACCCCAAAATCCGGGATTGAATATCCCGGACGGCCTCCCGGTGGGAATCGGCAGAATGTCAATGGACAGCATCAGGTTTTTGGGGAAGTCGGAGAGTTTGGAGATCATCTCATCCTTGATGTAACTGGGATAGTCCCGGAGGAACAGGACCCGGCCGAACTTGCCGCCCATCTCGAAGTGGTCCGCTTTGAACTGCATCCCATCCGGGCAGATATAGTCCCGGAAGTCGTGGCCTAAGCGCATCGCCTCCCCCAGGTCAAACCGGAAATATTGCTCATCGCCGGGCCGGAAAAAGTCGTGAAGGATACGCAGCCGCTCGTGGTTATCCAGGATTCTCGCGCCGGTGTCCAACTGGCCCAGGCTCTTGGCAAGGTCGGCGTCCAGCCGGTGGAAGTAAGCGCGAGCCTCCTCCACGCTCTTCCGGGCAACAGAGATGGTGATGTACTTGTCCTGCACCAGATTGTTGCTCTCGGCGGCCTTGTCCAGCAGCATGGCGTTGTATTCCCGCCGGTAAGCGTCAAGTCCGTCCCCCTGCTGACGCATGAGGACGGACTTGTGGAAGTCGGCGCTGTTGAGGCGCCGGTTGTGGATGGTGATTTTGGTGGTGGCGTCGGTAGGCAGGGCGTTGAGAACGCCGCAGTAGGCCCGGAACATATCTTCCTGATCCTCCCGTGAGGCCAGCGCGTAGTTAATGTCCGCAAAGCGCCAAGTCATGGTGAATTTCCCATTGACGCCCCAAATCCCGTCTTTATAGATGCGCTGGACGGGGATGGTCTGCTGGACACTCCTGGGGATACGGAAGGGCCGCCGTTCACTCCGGTTCGCAACATCCAGCGTTTTAAGCATCGTCACGGCCTCCTTTCCCGGCCATGGCCCTGCGGTAGACATTCTCCGCCCGGAACACACGGGGGCCGGCATAGAAAAACTGGGACTTGAGGAACGCCCAAATGAACCGCTCTAAGGTCATCCCGTGGTAAGAGAAAAAGCCGGCAAGGGCGAGAGGGGCCGCAGCCACGATACAGGCCCAACTGGCGGTCTCCTGCCCGATGGTGTTCTTCAGAAGGAAATAGACGCCCACGGCCAGCGCCACGGCCAAAACGGAACAAAGGAACTGCCGGGCAGTCAGGCCAAAGAAGATAGTCTCCTTGTGCGCCCGGACCTCTTTTGGGATTTTGATTTCCATGGTTTCACCTCTAAAATTGAATTTTTTGACAGTTTTTTAGAGATATGAGATAATATTTATAGAAAAACCTACAATAAAATCTCACATTTAAGGAGGGCTATGTTATGCCGAACCAAATCCAACAAGTGCTGATCGTCCTGTGCGTCCTGGCTGCGATCCCGCTGGCGTGCCGTGTTCTGGCAAAATTGAAACTCCTGCCGCTGGCGCTCTATCTTCTGGCGACAAAACTCTTCTTCCCCCAGTGGGCGGCAGAGCATGAAACGCTGTGCGCCGTCCTGCTGGCGGGCTGGTCGTGCTCACACTGGCCCGATGGCTGGTAAGCCCCTTTATGCGCCACAGGAGCGATAGGGCGGCAACGGCCCAAGTAATCAGGCAGATGCAGCAGGCCCGGCAAATGGGACTGCGGGAGGACCAATATTCCATCCAGCCAGACGCCTCCGGTATCCCCAGGCTGGTCATCAAACAGTAAAAGAGAAAGCGGGCCGAAAGCCCGCTTTCTTCTTTTTCTGCACAGCGCCGCTCACAGCCCAAACATCTCTCGCACGATCCGCTCCGCGCCCTTCACCAAACCGACAAGGACGAGCATATTGAAGATGACTTCCCCGATGTACTGCCAACTCATGGTGACAGCGGAGAGGGATGTGTCCACTACCGGAGCCCCGCTGGACATGAAGGCGGAAAAGATGAGGCAGGCCAAAACGATGACCGCCCCCTCCATGCACACGCCGATATAACTCTTCAAAAAGGCTTTCCCGGCAAAACTGGTCCCCCCCCGGCGAAAGAGGCCAAAGGCAGAGGTGCCAAGGCAGTGTAGAAATACAGACGGAAAAAGCGGCCGTAGACGGTGAGGATCAGGATAAAGGACATGATGGTGATAAACAGACTTCCCAACAGGGAGACTAACCACAGGGGGATGCTGGCGAGAAACCCGACGCTCTCGATGGTATCCACCATCTCTTGGGGCATGGTGATCCCCGCAGTTGCCATGCCCCCGATGTTTCCCATCACGGTTTGCACCACGCTCCCACAGACAGAAAAGATGGCCGTCATAATGTCCATGGCGGAGCCGACGGCCACCTTTGCCAGCAGAAAGCGGATAAAATGCCGCAATACAAATTCCGGGCGCTGGAAGTCACGGAAGGAGACGGCAGACTGGAAGATCCCCATAGCGAAAAAGAGGACCAGCAGGCCGTAGCCCACCGCCTTCAGAGCGTCGTTGATGGTGACAATCGTAGTCCAGATTGCGCCGCCCCGGAATGTCTGGGGCGTGGTGGTGATAAGGGACCATATCTCCGTCAACTTATCGTTCCAGGTATCAAAGGCGGACTGGAGATTGCCCACAACCCAGTTGTCACTCAAGAAAACACCTCCTCCAAAAATGCGTCTCAAATGTAGACGCATTTTTCGACAATGTATTGTAATGTGGGGGGCCGGGTATCGCCCGGCCCCTGTTCAATGACCTTCAGCGGGACGGCTCATTGAAAACGAGCCCCGCTGCTCTGTCAAAATCCGTTGTCCGCGCTCTTCGGAGCGCCTCTTTTTGGGAGATTCCAATATATAAATGATGATGGATTTGATCGTTGGGGGTAACGACCCAAATCTTCCAGTAGCCGTTGGGCGTCTTGTCGCAACTGGTGATCCGGTTATATTTTCTTCTGTACTTTCCCATAGTGGCTTAAATCGCGCCGATGGCGGTCAGGATCTCCTTGGCAAAGGCGATCATCAGGCCGCCGAACAGACAGAGAAACCCCTGTGTGCGCTGGGAGGCGTCGTGGGACTGGACGGACATACCCACTTGGACGATGCCCCAGCCTAAGACAATCACGCCCACCGCCTTGATGATGTTGAAGATGAAGTCGGAAAGGTTATTTACGATGGTCAGTGGGTCGCCGGTGGCCCCGGTGGCGGGCGCGGCCATGGCCGGGCAGGCCAGCGCGGTGCACAGAGTCAGGGTGAGTACCGCGCTGAAGTAGGCGCGCCCGATTCGGCGCTGGCGGCGGGTGCTGCACAGGGTATCAACGGTCTTTTTCATGTTCAAGTTCCTCCGTTCCGTCAATGATTTCAATGGTTTCCAGACTCTCAAAGGGCAGGGACATATCCTCCTGCACATAGGTTAGCCCAGGGTGATGGGTATAGGGGGCGGCCCCGCCGTCCTCCGTCAATTTGATATAGGGGTGCTTGAGAATATCGTACTTCCGGTCCATGACTGGCCTCTCTCCCCGGATAAAGACGATGGCATAGTCGTTGTCCATGGCACGCACCTCATCCGGGGTCATCAGTTCCCGGCCCGTCTGTTGATGGCTGGTGGAACTGGAGCCGTGGGAGCCTCTGGAAATACTCTGATTTCTTGTGTCAATGGTCTCTTTTCCCAGCATTTCGGAGATGTATTTATGGGTGGATTGCTCATTGCCGCCCAAATAGACCAGCGTATCGGCGTTGCCCAACAGGCCCTCCCAGTCGTCCTTGAACAGGGCCTTGAGGGCGGAGATGTTTTGGAGTACAATGGTGGACATGATGTTGCGGGAGCGCATGGTGGCTTGCAACTTCCCAAAATCATCCGGTAAGGAGACATTACAGAACTCATCCATCATCAGCCGGACGGGGACGGGCAGGGCCCCTTGGTGTACCTTGTCGGCCTGGTAGTAGAGGGCCTGAAAAGCGCAGGTGTAGAGCATCCCCACCAGATAGTTAAAGGTCCCGTCGTTGTCGGGATGATGGCAAACACTGCCTGCTTGCGCTCCCCCATGAGCCCCAACTCCATGTCATCCC
>VOFC01006288.1_pt1 | contig 37472 bp, 62 predicted proteins | sample 5384161 | NCBI WGS metagenome assembly VOFC01 (sample SAMN12384722, study PRJNA508395) | human gut metagenome | isolation source: healthy gut B | host: Homo sapiens | reverse complement strand
TATTGTTTATATAAGTTGAATAATTTCATGTTCTTTTTTTTGCAACGCTCCACGTTTCATTTCAATTTGTTTCAAGAATCGTTTTCGCTTGCTCCCCACGGGCAACAATTTATTTTTTAGCCAGCATTTCCAATATGCAGACCTATCTGTCATAGCAAAAAATGCATCCAAGGCAATTCCAAACTGCGCAATGCAGTTGTCTGCCGTTGATAGGTATACCACACGCCAAATAAACGCTCTGCCAAATATCCATCTACACGCCATGTCGCATCTTCTTTGTATTTGTCCCATCGGTTGCTTTTATCAAAACATTCCAACAGGGGAAACAGCCATTGACAATAGTGATGAAATAAGTCATGCTGCATCACATACATATTAAAAAAATACTGTCTATGACCGAACAGATATTGTTCTGCAGCCGTTTTATATTCTGGTGCATGTTGGTTTAACAATGCTATCATCAAATCTAAATCCTCTGCAGCATGGTACTGCGCGTCGGCATATTTTTCATACACAGTTTCAGCAGTCTGCTCGCTGCGAGGAAGCAATAAATCATATTGCTGAAGCAATTGCTCCAGCTGCGTTGTATTATAACCAGCTTGCGTTAAAACCTGCTCACTGGGAAAGGGATAAACATTACAACCTGCTTTTTGCTTTGCCTGTAAGCTCAAAAACGCCGATAATGAAAGAAGCCGTAATAATCTGCCCTTTGATTTTTCCACGCCCAGTATTGCACTGTCAATTCACAATAAGATTTATTTTTTTCAGAAATATGGTTTCCTGTATCGTCCTGCAGCATATTCTCAAACTGTTGTGTTGCCAAAGCTGCGCCTGCCTGTACTGGATAAAAAAACGGCATACTCGGTAACGCTGCCTCTTTATGGCAAGCAATGTATAGTCTTATGTCCGGCATTGTTTCTCACATTCTCCTCATATACTTGCATCACAACGGAAACACCTTTTCCAGCCCATACTGCTCCACATCTTTCTTAGCCTGTTGACCTGGCTGCTGCCGCAGCTTCTCACTGCGGTATAGCTGCACCATCAGGCCCGACAATCGCTGTTCTGTTTCAAACAGCATGCCATTCTGGTTATGCTGCAGCAAATCCTCATGGCCTTTCACAGGGCTGGCTATACAGGGTAAGCCGCAATACATCGCCTCCATAATGTTGAAGGGCAAGCCCTCAATGCGGCTGGCGCTGACGCACACATCACAGCAATGGTACAAAGCAGCCATGTTTTTCACCTGGCCTGGAAACAGCACCCTATCTTCCACCTGTAATTGTCGTGCTTGTTCTTTACAGATATCCCACATCGCGCCCTCGCCTGCTAAAACCAGCTTGGCATAGGGCATTTGTCTGGCTACTTTGGCAAAGGCATTGATTAACTGCTGCTGATTTTTGCGGGCAGAAAATTCTCCGGCAAACACAAACAACACTATTTCAGCAGCAATACCATATTGCTGCCGCAGTTCTTGTTTCGTCTGCGGTAAATCAAAGCGAGAAAAGTCTACTCCCATGCCAGGAATGGAAACCAGCCTGCCACGAAACAACTGGTATTGTTCTGCCAATTGCCTGTCCCTCTGGTTCATCACCAGCAGCACATCGGTAACTGCCGCACAGATTTTTTCCGGCAGCAGATACTTCCATTTACGCCAGCCGTCGGCATCGTCAAATAAATAGCCATGGCAAGTATAGAACACCTTAGGCCGCTGCTTTTGAGGCAGCAATCGCACTGCCGCCCGCACGACCGCCGCTGCCAACGTGGTATGTACGCTGATAGCGGTAAACTGTTCTTGTTTCAGGAACCGATAGAGCCGAAAAATATTTTTCACATTTTCCAAGCTGATAATGGACTTCTGAAAGGGAACGCAGAAAAAACAATCTGCATCTGCAATCGGCTCTTGTTTATCGGCACAGACAACCACCTGATAACCGGCTTCATGCAGCGCTTGGATGTAAGGCAGATGAAAATTTTCAAATGTCCCGTGGTCGAGGCACAGTATAAAAGCTTTTTGAATCCACCAATTCCACATCCAATCGCTGCGAGAAAGACGAAAAATTATAGGTTTTCGACAGCGGCAGCGCGCAAAAAAGGACAAAGAAAAAAAAGCGGTTATATCGGAAAAATGACCGATACAACCGCTGTATGTGGTGTCTATTTATTTGTACAGAAATCTATAAATTTTTACACTTTTCGGATTAATCTTATCATAAATCTACGCAAATGGAAACAGTATTTTTCTGTAAAAGTAAAAAATATTCTTTCCAGCATACTTGATGTTTTTGCTTTGCAAGGCATAATTATTTTCATTTCATCATATTTATTCAGATTATTTTTGTTTTTCTTTTACGCTTTGTTCACCATTCCAGTTTGCCCCAGTTCGGTCTGAATTGCAAGCAGAATTTTTCCCTCATGCTGAAACCATGTCTATTTTGATTTTAAGACATTGGTTTTCTTTTTTGTGTCCCCTAGATACTAAAATATGGTTTAACAGGCTTAAAAACAAAAATATAGCTTCTCAGGCTTATTCATATGGTTCTGCTAAGCTGCATTTTTCTTTCTAAGCCTCCGATATGCCGCAGCCATACCCGAATACCAAACTGCTTCTTTCGCCGCTTACACGGCAATTTATAGCCTTTGGCGGCATTGTCGCCGCAAGGTTCTTGCCCTGTTCCAACAAAGGCTGCGCCTGAAGGTGGGTTTGGCGCCAAAACTTCCGCCAAGAAAAAAATCGTCGGTGACAACAGCCCTTTACACCTTGAGCCGTCCGGCCCGTTTTTTATGTTTACCATGTTTTCAATGTTTTTATGTTTTATTATGTTTTTAAGACATGTTTTATATGTTTACTTTTATGTTTTATATGTTTACTTTATGTTTTATATGTTTACTTTAGAGAAATAGTATAATATATAGCGTTTGTAGAACAAAAAATCCATCCCCAGTGTCGCAAACTTGATACACCTCTCCGACTTACCTGTAAACAACCCTTTACACCTCCAGTGTCGCAGACATGACACACCTTGCCGGCTCACCTGTAAACAACTCTTTACACCTCGGCATCACAAAGCATTGACGCATGCTTTTTAAAACAGGCTCCGATTTTCTTCTTTATGATTTGAATATTTATGCAGAATTTGATTTTTTGAGCGAAAGTTTCTTTATAAATCAATATTTTTTTCTTCCACTATTTTTTATCCTTTGCCTGGCAATTTTTCTGTTCCCACAGGCATGACAAAAAGAGGTGTATCAACTTTGACACACCTCTTTTTTTGCTTAACAAATTCCAAGCAAGAGCGTCTTATTTTTCCGGCATGGTGACATTCTGCATGGCAGCTTCGGCAAATTGGGTTGTAACAATTTTATCATAGTCGGCGCGCTGCTCAACTGACCGGCCAAAGCCATAATATCCATCAACTTCTCTAAAGCTTCTGGCTCCAATACTGGATTGGTATCCCAGGCTTCAATATTTTTATAGCGCTGCACCACCACTGTTAACTCTTCCACCGACAAATCTTCAAAATAAGGCTGCAGCAACGGCGCAATGTCGGCGGCTTCATTTTGAGCCACAAATTGTTGCCCTTTATAAATAGCGTTGGTAAATTTCTGCACCACATCTGCCTGCTCTGTCAGATAAGACTTGGTAGCCGAGTAAGCGGTATAAGGTACATTGCCCGAATATTCGCCGATAGCCGCTAAAATATAACCCTTGCCCTCCCGTTCAAACTGGGTGGCAGTGGGCTCAAACAAAGCCACATAATCGCCTTCTCCGGACACAAAAGTGCCGCCCATGGCTGCAAACTGAATATCGGTGCGTACATTGACGGCCTTGCTGGCATCGTCTACGCCAATATCCAATCCGTTGGTTTTTAACACATATTCCAACGTCATTTCCGGCGCGCCGCCTTTCCGCCCGCCGATAATTTCACCCTGCTGCAGTTTATCAAAGGAGAAATCGGCAATCTGCTCCCGGCCTACCAAAACTGCCGTCCCGCTGGGTCAGTTGGGCAAAGTTCACTGCGTAATCCTCCAAATCCTGATTGGCCACATACACAGTAGCTTCAGTACCATATCAACTAAAAACAGATTCTGAGCCCTGATTATATCAGGCTTTGCGAGCTTACAATTTTTCCCTATTTCCATTTTTTTTCATGCCCATGCCACATATACATTAAAAAAAATAAGCATTATCGTATCATTATTTACTTCGCCGCTGTCCCTACTATCTCTCTTGCTTTGCGGAATTCATCTTCAAATCGGAACGCGATTTTTTATGTTTTTGTTTTCATAAATCTCAATATGATCAACTAACGCAGTCAACATTTCTTTTGAAAGCTCTGTGACAGATCGATATTTTTTAGCGTTTCAAAAAATCCACATTTTCATGAAACTTCTCCGCTAGATTCTGTTGCTTATTGCTTAGACTTTCTATCTGTTTCTTTAATTCCAACAGTTCATTTTCATAAATTACTTTCTTTCTCTGATATGTTTCACGGCTTACTCTTCCATCCTTCCATTCTTGATAAAGATTGCGTTTATAATCAGATATCCTTTCCACTGCATTTTCTTTTTTGCCCAAGTGCTGCAGCTATTTTTTCTTTTCCTCTTTTTCCAATGGCTCCATATATTCTTTTACAAACTGCTCATAACTAAATGCGAGATAGAGCTGCTGCTGAATTGCTGCTAACACTGCCACGCTCAAATTATCGCGACGAATAGAATGTTTAGAACAAGCTAGCTTCGATTGGTGTTCATGTGTATTACAAACATAATAAACACCGCCGCTTCGAACCATTGCTTTTCCACAATCATGACAGCGCAAAAGGCCTGCGAACAAGTCACTTTTTGTTGTTTTGGCTTTTCCCCTGATTTTCTTTTGTAAAAGCTTCTGAACTCTTGCAAAAGTAACTCTGTCAATAATAGCCGCATGCGTGTTTTCTACAATGACCCACTCTTCTTCTGGAACCGATTCCAGTACATGTAATTTATAGCTTTTACTTCTCTGACATCCTTGTACCATGTCACCACAATACATTCTATTTTTTTTTAAGATATTGGTAATCGTCGTTGTTGTCCATAATGGCAATTTACTTTTTATCCGCGGAAGGCAGTGAGATACTAAAACCCAATATTTTTCTCTTGTATTCATACGGACACAGAATACCTTTTTCATTCAAATAACGGGCAATCGCTGTCCTGGTCATTCCTGCCAGAAAATTTTGAAATATTTCCTTTACAATCGCAGCCGCTTCAGGATCAATCAATAATACACGTTTATCCTCAGGATTTTCTATATAGCCATAAGGACCGAAATGTCCAGTATATTCCCCTTTATGGCGCTTCATTTCAAGTACTTTACGGATTTTCTCCGATGTTTCTGCACAATAATTTTCATTTAGAATCCCCTGAATCGGTATCATAATGTTTTTCTCATAGAGTGAATCTCTATAGGTATCCACCGGTTGATGATAAAGTGAAATAAAACGAACGTTATTCCGCGGAAACCACTCATCCAGATAATAACCTTGGTCGCTGTAATTACGGAAAGAACGGGCTAAGTCCTTTACAATTACGCAATTCACCATTCCTTTTTTGATATCTTGCAGCATTCTCTGAAAGCTTTCTCTTTCACTGGCAGATGTACCCGATATGCCATCATCTACATATTCATTTACAATTTCATATATATCTCCATCATCCTGACAACGAATATGTTCTGCAATGATAGCTCGTTGATTGGCCACACTTTCTGATTCTCCAAAAGCTTTTCCATCATCATTAGACAACCGCATATAAATTGCTACTTTCCAAATCATGCGATTTCTCGTCACAGCAAGTTCATTCATCCATATCTCCTCCTTTTCCGCCAATTCAATTCTGCATCCCATTGCAGATACGTTTCCAGCTTCTGCAATTCGTCCGCGAAGTTAAATACAATTTTTATGTTTCCGCCCTCATATACTTCTATATGATCAATTAACGCAATTAACAGTTCTCGCGTTATCACTGTAACATTTTGATACTTTTAAACGCTGTAAGAAATGGATTTTCTTCACAGAAACTTTCTTCTACACATTCGATTTCTATCTGTAAATGTTCTATCAAGTCATTTAAAGCATCCAGTTCCTGCTCATATTCGCTCCTCATGTCTTTATAATCTTCAAAGCTGAGATCTCCATTCTTCCAATCCTGATAGACCTCTCGCTTATACCTTGTCAGTTTTTCAATTTCCTGTTTCTTTTGTGCAATTAAGCTGGTTAACTTTTTTATCTGCCTTTTTCATAACGGGCGTTTTATCCATGGCATCAATTGCTTTTTCGTAATCTAATGCAAGATAAACCTGCTGCCGAATTGCCTGTAATACTGCCCTCTGTTAATTGTTCATCCCGTATATTGTGTTTTGAACAAGCAGTTTTTGATTGCGTTTTATATGTTTTGCAATAATAATACACATGGTTTTTTACCGCACTTCGAATCATTGTTTTTCCGCAATCGCCGCATTGAAGAAATCCAGAAAACAAATAAACCTTTTTTTCTTTTGGCGCTGTACGGGTATTTCTTTTCATAAGCATTTGCACTTTCATAAAAGTCTCTCTATCAATAATCGCCTCATGTACATTTTCAACGACATACCAGTCTTCTTCTGGAACTGTTTCTTGTACATGTATCTTATAGCTTTTTATCCTCTGTTTTCCCTGCACCATATCACCACAATAGATACGATTTTTTAAAATATATCTAACTGTAGTAATAGACCACAAGGGCCGTTTTGTCATTTCCAGTTTAGGATTTCTATAGTCGAGACCTAATATTTTTTCGCTTATACATACCTGGACATAAAACACCCTGTTCATTCAAATCCCGAGCAATCCTTGACAAACTCATTCCTTCCAAGAAATTCTGATATATTTCCTTCACGATTTCCGCTGCTTCAGAATCAATCATTAGCGCATTTTTATTTCTAGGATCTTTTTACATATCCATACGTACAAAACGCACCTATAAATTCTCCTTTGCGCCGTTTCATATCAAATACTTCACGAATCTTAGCTGAAGTTTCCGCACAATGATTTTCATTCAGAACACCCTGGATTGGTATCATAATATTACGAAGATTATATTGTTCCTTATAGGTATCGATCGGTTGATGATAGAGTGAAATAAACCGGACATTATTACGAGGAAACCAGTCATCTAAATAGTAGCCCTGGTCACTATAATTTCCTGAATGAACGGGCAAGGTCTTTCACGATAACGCAATTGACCAAGCCCTGACGAATATCATGCAACATCTCCTGAAAACCAGCACGGTCATCATCTGTTGTTCCCGATACACCATCATCGACATATTCTTTTACAATATTGTAAATATCGCCATCATCAAATTTTTGCAATATGTTCTTCTATAATCGCTCGTTGATTTGTGATACTCTCCGATTCATCTAAATGTCTTCCATCTTCTCTAGATAAACGTATATAGATTGCCACACTCCAAACCTTAAATTTTGCTTTTTTGCTACAGCAACATCTTGATTTTTTGTGCCATTATTTCCTCCCCTCTATCACATTACAAAACGATTATACTTTGAAAAATATCAAAAATGCAAAAAAATCAAAGTCCTACTTTTTGCTGCTGTAAAAAGAAGTGAAAACATTTTGAAAATTTCTATTTTCCCCAAAAATTCTATTTTAACTCCAATTTCTCCTACACGAAAACAATATGGATTTTTAACAGCCGCTATGACGACTTCTTTCCTTTCTTCCTGCGGAATTGTAATATCAAAAGTCAATTCTCTGATATCAACCAACTCTTCTTTATTAATATCCTGAATATCCACCTTTGATAGTTCTTCTAGCAATCTTTTTTCCATACAAAAAAAGCACCTCCTTTTACTCTCACGATATGCAAAGAATAGTTGTCCCATGAAAAGACATTATTTTCAAATTATGTACACAAATCAGCCAATTGCTCATGCGCAATTCATAGGCTTCTCACCTTTCCTCCATCCAGACGAACTCCCTCCATTGCGTGCGGCGGATTGATTACCGCTCAAGCTGTGGCTAGGCAGAAGTATCATTATTTCGTAACTGATTTGTCTCTATTCAATTTTCGAAGAGCTGTAAGTAGTAGGCTATTGCCTTTTTATATTTAACGTAAGTATTTACGCTAAACGCTTTCTTCCTCCGGCAGAAATTTGAACTTTGAAATACTGGTCATCAGCTTTTACCTCTAAACGCAGCAACATCTCTTCATCGAAAGAGCGGCAGCGCTGACCGTTTTCTTTCACAATCTCCTGGCCGGCTAATTTTTGCATAAAACCTCTGTAATGCAGCAAAATCTCCACAATAGCAGAGTCATCCTGCTGCAAAGCTTTCTCAATGGTTTCATACGGAACCTTCTTTTCACTCACAGCCAATCTCCTCCAAATATTGCTTCAACTGCTTCAGAATACTTTTACGCTGATAAGTTACAGTACGTCGTAACATACTATACAACGCAGCAATCTCTTGATCTATTTTATCCAGGAAAAAGTACAGCAGAATGAATTCCCGTTTACGGTCTGTTAGTTGCTTCAAAGCTCCTGCTAGGGTCCTCATTCTGGATTAAAACAAAATCTTCGCCAACAGCAAATACAGTCGGTTTTTCTAACTCATCAAATACCGATAGTTCCAGCAATTCACTGAACGTTAAATCCTCTAAAAATGTTTCCTTATCTCTCTGTCTGGCATATTCGTCACGAATATTGCTGGCTTCATGTTTCAGCACCGTCACACAGAAATTGTGGAATTGCTTCTCAATTTGCCGTCTGTAGGCTTCACTGATTTCTTGCATTGGGTTCACCTCCTTTCTGAGAAAGAAGGTGTAAAAAACCCTTATATATAAGAAACAAATCAAGATAGGCAAAAGGAAAACCAACCGAAAAAATTTATGATTTTTTTCTCAAAAAACAAAAAAACACAGGAATCAGCAACAAAAACTCCCTGATTCCTGCGTCTTTCCATATATGTGAACTGTAATTCACCAAGCAAACTATAACTATTTTGCTTCAAACATTGAAATTCACCAATCTATACAACTTTTTCATTAACATTCACATTTGCTGTTACCTTATCAAAATTGCCCTTTATGACAATGTTTTTATTTCAGACAAGATAAAATCTATGCGGAAAACTATTGACACTATCTTTTTGGAACTTTTCACTGCTAACATCATCATTGGCAGAGGATACCGCATTGTAATTGCACCCACCGGACAATCCATAACACAAGCTCGACAGTACCAGCATTCTCTCCAATAAATCGGTTCTGAAATCTGACCTTGCTTTGTAGGAGCAAAAACATACATACTACAAATTCGAGCACAAGCTCCACATTTAATACATTTTTCTTTATCAATTACTGGTGGCATAATTTCCCCTCCCTATCTTTGTTATTTGTTGGAATAATTCTAGTTATTATTTAATTTCCCACTAACTATTTACATGCTGACTATTTTTATGTTTCATTATAACTATTCTTAATTATCAAAAAAATTGGTAAATATATGATTCAAAACCTCCATCATTCTCTAGATTTTTTAGAATTCTTAATGATGCGAAAGTAATTTACCTGTTTCCAGCAAACCAACTGCTCGCATTAGTTTAATAAAAATTATGGTAGGCTATATTTCTTCAAACCATCTAAATACTTAGCCTCAACTATCATTTTTATTTTCGGTTGAATATTATATATTCTTGCATAATTTGGTTAAAAGCCAAATTCAACTTACCCCAACTTGTATCGTAGAAACAATCTCATAGAATTTTTTTTTCCTCTATCTCAGGAAGATTTAAATCAGTCTCTTTGTAACATCTTTAATTGGGGATAATATTCTTATCTATAAATTAAAGTATCCGCGCGGTAAAGATTGATTTTTTCTTTCTAATAATTAGTTTATTTTATGTAATGATTATATTGGTATCATTATTCTTTTCAATTACAGATTCATTGTTATTGTCAAGTTGTTTTCACAATAACGCAATTTGTACAACGAATTGCATTATAAATGTTCGTAACAATCCAATGAAAAATCGTGAAATGGCATAAAGTCTATTTTTTCGTATGAACTTGCATCGCTCCAACAATATATTTCAAATCAAGAAAAAGACATTTCTCCCCCACTATTGCATCGTATATAATTTTTTAATGTCCGAAATCGGGAAAATGTTTTCTGGATGATTTGTAACGATACATTAAACCGATCTTCTAACACCTGAAAACGGATAATCCAAAAAGCAATTTCATAGATCTGTATAGATTCATCATTCCGTTCACTTGCCAATAGATAGTACAATATTATTCTAAAAGAAAGAATATTATTTGCTTATACCATTTCTTTAATGCGTTTGTCCTATTTCTACAGAATGTAAACTGTATTGAGGCATCATGTTTCAGATTTTTTGAAATGATTCGCCCAACTTTTATACTGCCAGGATCGATATCTTTAGTACAAAAGATTCCAGTCATTTTCTGAATATAAATTAACTTGCTATAACTTTTTAAACATGATCCACACTAAGGATCACATTAGCTGCGGAAGAGCATTCTATCATTTTTGTAAAAACATTGTAAATATCAAAGAAAAAATAAACATGGAGAGTGCGGACAAAAATCTATATCTGACAATAAGTTAGGGAATAATTATGTCACACTAGAAGACCGGAAAAATGCCGTGGAATTGTTCATAGTTCAGTCATAATGCAAATATAGTTACTTGAGAATTAGAATATACTTCTCCAGTTAGCTTTCGCAATTGGCATAAAGAATTTGTGGCTACATCACCATTGAAGATTTTTACAGCATGCTAGTTCAATATATCCATTGGTACAATGAAAAACGAATCAAGCTATCATTAAATAAAGGGATTGAAGCCAGTTCAATATAGACAAAGTTTAGGGATTACATACTGAGAAGGCCACGAAAGCAAAAAAAACGTCCGCACTCCCTTCCACAAGCAATCTTTTACGATAGCGATCCACTCTTTTTCTTCATCATTTTTTCTATAAAAAATGGCCAACAGACAGTGCTGCTGACCATATAATATCATTTTCTGTTCTCGTATAAGGAAACAGCAATATCTCAAATTAATTTTTCTGTAAATATACTTAATTATATTTTACAGAACCAAGCTCAGATATGGAAAATATATAACTGCAATTACTAACCACAAGCTGATAATTGCAACTAGTCCAGAAAATTGTCTGATTTCTATAGGTAATCATGTCCTTCTGGCCAAAGATAATCGCCGCCATCGCAGAAGCTGCTGGTGTAGCCACTGCAACAAAACAACTTATCAAAATACATACACTTACTGCAAACATACTGATACCACTTAAAAATCAAATCAAAAGATAACGTCAAAATAGAAAGCACAAAGACTGTCCCTTTATAGCCCTTGTGCTTTCTATTTTTAATAATTAGTAATAATCAGTTCCGCTGCTTGTTTTCCCTTATCCCTACAAATGGAATATGGGACAGTTACTTCCCTTCATATTAAAGCCACAATACCATTCTCTCACTTCTGGATGGTCGTTTATTGTCAGTAAAAATTTCCCCTGTATATTAGCCAGCTTGTCCCTTTAATAAAAGATGGTCTGCTTTTTTAAACGGATATCCTTCATACGCTGTTAAATTATAATACGGCGGATCCGCAAAAAAAATACTGTGCCAGGTCTATCATATTTATCTATAATCGTTTCAAAAGATAGATTTTCAACGTATGTATTTTTCAATCTATCCCTTATCTGGTGTAACAGTGATGTGTAATAGAGGTTGCCTCACTGGCGGTGCCGTCGGAGCATATCCATATACCGTTCTATAAAGCAGAACATTTATTCTGATTTATTTTTAGGCAAAAAATAAGCCCAGCAACTATGATTTTTCATAACCGCTGGGCTTCTCTCTACTTTTTCGTCAGCACTGGAATGTTACCACTGGCCGATACAATATAACCAAGGGCATCCCCTACATCGCGTATCTTAATATAGTTTGTCCCATCTTTTAAGATACGGCTCACTGTGATTTCCTTACCGTTCACAATGATTTTGCTAGTCTCTACCATCTCATCATCCACCTCCTGTGCTGGCGCTACACTAAACTGGCCCCGTCCTGTCACTTGGCCGCGTTTGCTTTCATACCAACGACTAGTGTTAACCCTCACATCTACATGAGTAAAGCCACTAATACTGTATAAGCCAATACCGCCGCTATTACCCAGGAATAATTCTGCCACCGTTACTACCTTTTCCGGAGCCACGCCACTCACAATAATATCGGCTGCTGTGCCTTTTAGGTGCTGGCTGTTAGGACTGCCGCCAACTTTTTTTATTATAGGCTGCTGTTCGGTATGCTGATGTGATTGTAACAGGTTTATTAAAATGGTTACGGATAAATTCCAATAGCTCCACTAACTTATCATCAATCAGGATTTTGTCGCTGCATCGTTGCAGGCGAACTCTGTAATCTTAAAATGGGCTGATGCTTTGGACAGCGCCGCCGCATGCTTTGCTATATGTTCTTACCGTCACTTTTTCCACTTCCTTCACATAAAAACAACGCTTACCTTCCGGCAAGCGCTTGACGAATATTTTCTTGCCGTAGTATGATATAACTATAAAGGGAGTAGCCGAACGGCTGCCCATCATAATCTTAAAGCGAGTTGCCCCGTCAAGATTCTCCGGTCCAGACGGGGTAACTTTTTTATTTAGTCAAAGTTACCTTTTTCTTGCGCGACATCAAGGCGATAATCTCGACAATGAGCGATGCAAATGCGATTACGCATAACAATCCTTCCCATGTAACCACGACTACCACCCCCTCAAACAGGGGCAATACCGTCCGTGCCGTCATGCGCTGAACAAAACAGCGTGACTACTCTCTGTCCTTATTCTACCACACAATCACATGTTCTACAATAACTATTCAGATAATTCCGGCAGACCGGCTACAGATGTCAGGAGCGATAACACCCCGGCCAATAGAGCCGCGCTGCCTACCATCATCCAGTTTACTTCATCCATCACAGCAGCAGTCCCGATGGTTGCCACCGCTGTTTGAGCTACCGTTTTAACGGCCCGCACACCTGCCGCCTTTAACCAATTCACAAGCTTCTTATCCACTTTTACACCTCCAAGAGTAAAAGGGCACCGGCATAACGCCAGCGCCCTGGATTAATTACAGAGTGATATAGATTTTCTTGTCATCTAAACGGGTAAAGGTAACGTCAAGTTTTTCCCCACGTTTTTTGCATTCCATCCGTTTAATGCGTACCGCTTCACCATGGTCTGGCTTGTACCATACCGTTTTTTTCGTAGCCGCCGTAGTTGCTGTCAGATGTGCTGTTTTTGCTCATCCGTTTAGCGGTATTCCAGGAACTCATCGGTAATGTAAATGTCTGTTTTTGTTTCGTTGGATGGCTTTACCTCTACGTCAAAAAGTACCGATTACATTCCCTGCATTGGCATATTTGTTGTGTTTGATTGTTGTCATTTTCATTCTCTCCCTTTACTTTTAAAATTTTAGTCTCCGCAGCAGTGTTCGCGGATTTCATCAATTCTGTGATGGGCCTGCTTGGCTGACTGTTCTACTGCGCTAAGCCTGGACAAAATATCTATACTCTGCAGCTCCTGTTCCCGCTGCCAGCGTTTGATATCATCTATCCCTGACTTTACATAGCCGATTTCCGTCAGCATGGCTCCATCACGCTTGCCTTCATCCTTGCTAACTGATATTCTCCCCAGAAAAAAAAGTCAACAAGGCCAGTGCCACCGTGATATACGGCAGCAATTCTTGTAATGTCACACACTACCACCCCCCTTTCATGGCATAAGAAAAAAGCACCTACTTCTGTAGCTGCTTGTGGTTGTTTTTCTTTAATTTTATTTATGCCTCCGATTTCCCAGTTTACTTAATGGGTATTATAGGAAGCTGTATTGACGGAAGTTCTCTAACATATTCGTCTATATCTGGTATGGTTGAGGAAACAGTACTGACTATTAAAGCCGGAATTGTAGGGTCTGTAACATTTCCTAAAAAAAGTCAAAGCAGTTTTTTGGAACGCTAATAATGAACGAGGGGTGATTATTCCAGGCTTCTTTGCCGCAATTTATGCATGGGGCGGCGGTATTGGCGGAGATAACAATGCAAAAACATGGTTATTTTAATATACCCCTGTCTGGTGGAACTTTTCTAGGAATGTATAGGATGCCGTATACACTATCTAGTGACGGATTAACGTTTTCAATTGATGATACTTCCGGCAACGTGTCAACAACCAGATATTATTACATTTCTGCTGTATATTAAATCATCCGAAAGCGAAAATGTTCCAAGAATAAGAAGAATAATCTTCTTTCGTCAAAGTGACAGTTATAGTTTTTTTGTCACTGCTTAATGTCAATGTTACGTTCGGTGCTGTTTGTGAATTTGTTATTGATAATGCTGTCGTTTTAGTTATATTGCTTTCTGACAATTTACTGGTATATGGTGTATAGCCATAGCCTGGTAACCAATATATTGCCGTTTGAGAAGTGCTTATCCCTACCCGCACAAATTGGATTGGCACAGATAAAGATAATGATTTTGTTACTGAATTACTTGTTGATGAATTGAATGATACACTTGTCATTTTTTTGTAACACCAGAAGGCTGTAAACTTCCTATAATACCCATTATGTCAACCCCTTGCTTGATATTCTCAGCTTTTTAGGTTGGCACTACCCTTGATTGTCTGCGCTCCTGCAAGGTATTGTCCCGCTGCAATGGTTTGGTTTGTTGTTCCCGGTGTAATAGTAGCTGCCGCTTTACTGGGAATTGTCCCTGTGACCTTTGCACCTTTGACATAAGCCGTTTTATCCTTTAAAATTTGAGCTGCTGTAGCCGTAGCGTCGGCGGTATCAGTGGCTAGGGTAGATATTGCCGCAATATTCGTTGCCATGGTTGCAAAGGCCGCGCTTGCCGCCGTTGTAACTCCTTTTTGCAGTGATGGCATTGGCAACTAAAGTTTTGCCATCACTGAGCAAGTTTTTTAGTTCACTTAGCAGGCTTAAAATGCCTTTTATACCGGAAAACAAAGTTGCTGGAGCAGAAGACGCAGCTGTATCACTGCTCGCTCCCACTTTTACTGTTTACGCTATCCAGCGTTTCCTTATCCGCTATATGGGTTCTTCCATCGCTCATGTTGTCGCCTCCTCTTCCGTTACTTCTTCATAATAAACACCGATATCATCAACACCCCAGCGATATTTATTTGTTCCATTATCATGTGCGATATAAGCAGCTTTGTTTATTTTCTGTTCTTGTTCAGCTATTTTGGTGTCAATTTTGTCCCAATTTTCATTCATCATAGTTTCAATGTTAAATGTATCATTACCGTCTGTTTCTGTATTTACTTTATACAAATCCAAGTTTTCTGTATGACTGCCCAATGTTTACACCGTCTTCCTGCAAACTGATTAATTTTTTTAAGCCTGCATTTCATCAATGGTCAGCACATCGTGAATATCCTTAATTAACAGGTAGCGGAATGCGTAAATAACTGCTAAATGGGCCGGTTTTGTATTTTCTATGGCGTTTTTCAATCCATCCAAATCATTCGGTATGCCGAATTCACCTGTAAATGTATTTGAATTTTCCGTTTAAAAATTCCACTTCAACTTCCCCATTTTTCCATGCGTCAGCTACCGCCTGTAAAAGCGCAATATCTACTTTTTCCACTGGTTCGCCACTTGGCTATAATTGCAGAACGCCGGTCTGCAATTTCTTTTCCCTTTTTTTCTGTAAGCCCCAAATCTCTTTCCATAATATCCAGATTCCATGTTGCAGTATCTGTAAAATATTGCGCTTCTATTTCTTCTGCATAGGTTTTCAAATGTTCTAATTCTACTCCAGCCGCACGGAACAAATCATTTAACCACTTGTCTTCTCTGTAGATTTTATGGATTGCTTGAATTAATATGTCTTTATTCACTGATTACCACTTCTCCCAGCACTGCCACCGATTTGTCTGGTACTATAATATTGGCGGTTCCATCATTTATCAAAAGATTCTCATAGTCTTTTACGCCTGTGACATCTAAGATGGCATTGCCAATCCTGCCGTAGCTAACATAATTCTGCTTGAATGCAATCTCTTTTAAAAGTACTCTTTCACTGCGCCATCGATTTCTACAGTAGAATAACCCTCCTGTAAAATTAATTTTACTGAAAATGTTTACAAGCAAAGCTTCTGCACTGGTTACTGTACAATACGCACCAATCGGGGCCTGACCTTCTCCCGTACCGTTGCTTTCAGGGTCAATATAATCCTGCACACTTTTTATTAATGTATCATCCGCCGGCTGCATATTATCATTAATAATCACTACTTGTACCGTATTATCCCCCGCCCACAACGGATATACCTTGGCATCTCCTACGCCTGATACCGCTTTCGCCCATTGTTTGTAATGATAAATATTGCCGCTAGTGGCCGGTGTTCGCAAAGCTTCATAGTAGCGTTCTCTCAACGCACTGTCGCTTTCCGCTGCATATCCTCCTCTTGCTGGTTCCAAATTAGTACAAGCTGTAATTCCCTGTATGGTTTTGGGAATCATCGTGATACTGCCCGCGCCTACATTGCCAGATATCCCCGCAATTATCGCAGTAACCAATACGTTTCCTTCTCCTTCAATGACTGTCTCAACGGCTGCCGCAAATTGCACGCCGCCTTCCGATTCAAACAGCGTGCCCTTTTGGTACGATGCCGTTACCAGTAACGGTCAGCACCGCCGTCGCGCAGGTAGCAGATTTTGCTTCTACGCTGCTGTGTTGTTCCACAAAGCGGATTAATTCCTCTCCAGATAAATTTTCTATATCTAATTTTTCAGCCGTTTCCGCCAATGTTGTCTCAAAAGGATATAGGGCAATGGCAACTGCCCTCAAAAAATATCATAAAGTGGGGAACCCTATCGTCTTTTGATAGCTATCATCCATTTGGTCTAACATATCCTGATGTAATTGGTCAATCTCAGACATCGTATTTCCCCTCCAATAAATCACCGTTTGCCAAATAAGCTGTAAAAGCAATCGTCATACCTCTGGTTGTTCTTGTTATTTCAAAATTTCCTGCCCGTTCAATGGCCGGACATAATGCACAACTTTCCGAAAATTTCTCGCTCCAGTTCGCTCGCTACAAAAACCCTTGGGCAAGGTGCGGCGGCCTATAAAAGTTTCCGCGCTATGTCCAAAAGCTGTATTCTGGTAGACCTGATATTTATCTAATGTGGTTCGTACCATCAATTCCAGCCATTGCTTAATTGCCGTCAATTCATCGCATTCTGCAACTGCACCATCTACAATCTTGTGTTGTCCGGTGGAAAAATCGAATAAAAAAGAGCGGCCAATATTGCTTGACTGCTCTGCTTGCGCCTGTTCCAGCCACTCTATGGTTTCGCCTAAATCAATATCGGTTGGAAACATGTTATACCCCCAAAATATCTACAATAAAAAAAAAGCTCTGCCCATCACCAGACGGAACCACCAGAACCTTATCTCCAGTTTTCCACACTGTATCCAGCTCTATATCACCTTCCTGTGTAAACTGACCGCTCGCACTGTAATCCGTGTGAGAACCAACAGCACATGCCGCATTTAAGCTACCGCTTTGCTCCAAGCTGCGGCCAGACGCTTTGAATTTACTTTTTCGTTCCAATAATTGTCTGCATACATAAGCGTTTTTTGAATTTAAGATAACGCTACCGTTTAAGATTTTCACCTGAAAAGGTGATACGCTGACTGTATCGCCGATACATGGCCCCGTTATTTTCTGCGGTTTATTTTTCTTTTGATTGTTTTCGCCAAATCATAAGCCCATTCGTCCATCTATACCGCCTCCAATGTTAAGTCCATCGTGTGTACGGTTCCGCTGTAGTTATGGGTACAGCTCATTACTAAATAAGCTGCGCCCTGATAATTTAAAAATACGGCCGGAACGCACCGTATCATCTCCCAGCAATTTCACCGTTTTTGTTTTTGTGACTTTATTTAATTCCAACAAAAAGATTTTTTTGCGAGATTCCCTGCCTGAGCGCTGTCTTTTTGCTCTGCCTGCTCCACCTTTTGCAGCATGCCGTATTTTGCAACGCTTTGCAGGATCTTGTGCGGCTCCTAAAATCTGTACCGATTTTTCGCTGGCCGACACAACTTTTATTGTATTGGCCATATCTGCAATACTTTCACTTTCCATTTCATCTGCCGGATAATTTGCAGGGTCAAAAGCCGCGATATTACTTGCCGGTTTAAAAGAAGCCTTTATCACTAAATCGCTATACGGCTCCACGTATAGTTTATTTTCTCTCACTTCCAGCCTGTAGCTTTTTCCCTGGTCTGTTTCAGACTGCTTGATAATATCCTTGATACAGTCACTTAGCGTGTCCCCGTTATAAATCTTACTGATTTTTTGTAGGAATACCGCATATTGCGCCGATTGGTATGCCATAATCATTGCACAGTTTTGCGATAGCATCGCTGGCCGCCATGGCACAAAACTGTACTAAAACTTCATTTTTATTCAAATACCATCCATAATCATAAGCCGTAAAGCTTTTCACATATCGTTCGTTCTGGTTCATATCGGTTATAATACCGCTAAAGACGGCTTTCCCTGCATCATTTATAAAGATAACCTTGTCACCCGTTACAATCTCAATTTTCGGCCAGTATTTATCGCCAGCATTAAAAAGCAATATCGAAGGTAAAAGACATGGCTAAGCCGTCCACATTATCCGAGCGGGTAAAGTTTCCGGCCCGTTTCGTGTTATCTGTTCCATTAATCAACAACTGCACGCCATCACCCCGCAAACCGGTATTCTTCCACGCTCAGTTTATACTGAATATCGCCAACCCGATCTACTTGCCATTCCAAACTGTTGACAAGACAAGCCATATTCAATCGGGTCGCGCCATCATCTGTTGTAATAATTACTCGCATAGGTACTTTTTCTTACGCCATTTATCAAAAAAGTTACATAGAGCCAGCCGTTCTGCTTCTGAACCTGGCCGCACCCAGGGATAATTTTTATTTACCGGCCAGAAAGATTCTATGGATAAAGTCATAAGGCCCATATTGCCAATTAGTTTCATCCGTCCAGTAACGGCTTCAAAATCTTCGTTGTCCTGAGAAATTGCCGGCCCCAAATCAGGAGGCACCACAGGAAATACAAGCACTTCTTCATTATTATTTGCCGAAAAAATAATATCCATCATATACCTCCCCTTACAGATTTGCATAGGCCATTTTTATTTTTTGCCCGATTACATTGCCAATATATTGTGCATATTGTTCATTGCCAATCATATTGCCCTGTATATTGATATTAATCACAATATCCGCTCCATTCACTGCTTGTTTCTGGCTGATATCATGAGGAATAATTCTGGTGCCATTCGGTAAATCTACAATTTCCCCGCGGCCTCCCTCATTGATTCTGGTTCGTCCACCAGAAAAATAGGCTGTACCTGTAGCATGGCCTGAAATTCTGCCTGCTCCCCCCGCCATTGGTTGTACCGCCGAAACTATTTACTTTTTCCTCCCGCTTTGTCAGCTCCAAAAACAAACTGATTGGCTTTATTCAGTGCCTGTCCGAAGCTATTGCCTAGATTTGCCACTTTTTTGCGATAAGTCTGCGAGCCACTGCGGAACCTTTATCGACGCCAAAAGGTTAGCAAAGGATTGCAATTTTCCCTGTACAAACTGTACGCCGCTGCCAATGGCCACCGTAATATCATCCCAATGCTTACGGACTAGAATGATAACCGCGATTGCCGCTGTAATTCCCAAAACAACCATGCCGAAAGGATTGGCGATAAAGGCTGCTTTCAAAAGCCCTGCCGCCGCTGTAATTCCTTTTAAAGCAAGCGCTGTTTTTCTGCCCTGTACTGTTATTGTGGACAATATCCCTACCGTACGCCCGATTTCCATGATACCTTTTCCGAAGCTGCTGAATGCTCTGATTCCGCTGCTAATCTTCATTGTAGCATTATAAGCGGCCCAAGCGCCGGTCAAATTGACCACCAGTGGGATAATGGTGTCTAGGTTACTTCCCATCCAGACCAACACGCTACCGCAGGCGATGGTCGGCATTGCTTTTTCAATGCCTTGCCCTAATGCAATACTGAATTTTTCAGTTGCTCCCGGAAGTTCTTCCGCAAACTGATTGATAAGCGGTGTCAAATAAGGAGAAAGTTGCGTCATGGCATTAATTTTGAAATCGTCCATAGCCGATTCTGCACGCTTGAAAGCCCCTAAGAGGGTATCATTCATAGTATCAGCCATTTCCATTAAAGCGCCGTCCGATGAAGCTATGCTGCTTTTCAAATCATAATATTCATTTCCTAAACCGTTCAACACCGCGCTAAAAGGTTTTTAACTGTTCTTCGCCTGCAATCATGGCAATCATACTTTCCCGCTCTCGCTGCGTTAAACCGGACATTTTATCCTGCAGCTCAAACAGCACCGTTTCCAGCCCCTTAAAATTGCCTTTGCTGTCAAAAAAAGCGCTAAAGCCCAATTTTTTAACGCTGTCGCTGCCTGCCCAGTGGGCGCTGTCAGATTCACCATTACAGAAGATAGGGCCTGCCCTGCTTCCGAACCTTTTAAACCACGGTTTGCCAACATACCCAAAATAGTCGCGCTTTCCTCCATCGGTACGTTCAGCCGGTTCATGGTGCCGCCTACTTTCAGATAGGCTTCCATCATCTGGTCAATCGCTGTATTGGATTTCCGGCTGGACTGCGCCAACTTATCTAAATATCCTGGCAATTCTTCGACTGTCATACCCAGGGCGCTCATACTGTCCGTTACCAAATCGGAAGTTGTAGCCAAATCCAGGCCCCCAGCTTCCGACAACCGCAGCACAGGTTCTAAGGCCGCAATGGAGGTTGTCGCGTCCCAGCCGGCAAGTGACATATACCCTAATGCATCGGCAGCTTCTTTGGCTGTTTTACTGGTCTTTTTCCCATCTCCAGCGCTGCGTTTTGCAGATTTTCAAACTCTTCTCCTGCTGCCCCTGTCAGTGCTTTTACATTGGCCATAGATTGTTCAAATTCAGCATAGGTATCTAAAGACGATTTAAAAAGCGCCACTCCGGCAACCGCCCCCATTCCTGCTGCTGCCTTTGCTATTCCTGTAAAAGGTTTTATTGGCTCTGTCTCCCAAGTTTCGTATGGTATTCGTGGCCGTTTTTGCTTCTCTGGAAAACCCTCTTGTATTTTCCGACGCTCGCCTGATTCCACCACTGAACTGGTCTTTTAGAGATAGAATTACATTGATATTTTTTAGCCATAGTTTTCACCTGTCACTGTATTAAAAATTTCTGCATACCAAATCATGCTTTGGCGGAAAAACTCCTTTTCCAGGCCTGATAAGGCCAGCAGCGATTCCAGGCTATGGCCTTTTGCAGTAATAGGCGATTAATTCTAAATCGCCATCCTGCATGATTAGTTTTTAGTTCTTCACCTGGGGTATTTTGGGATTTTTACCGCCGTACAGTTTTAAAATTTCATCCGCAATTGCTCCAATGTCATAAAGATTTTCATTTAATACCGCCCGAACCACTTCATAAGGTTCCTTTACAGCCATAGGCTTGAATTAGTTCGGTATTATGGAAAATCTCGCAGGATTGGTAAATTAACATACAGTTTGCTTTAAACGTACTTTCACTGGTTTCTCTGTCCATATCCAACATGTCGAAAAATTTTTCTAACGGCAGCTTTTTGGCCAGAATTGTTCCTTCTAATTCCTCCGAATAAATCTCTTTCATCATCGGTTTATCCTGTTTGCTCTGCGTTTTTCTGGCAATTAGTTGTTCTAAGGTCACTTTATTCATTTTTTTATTTCCTTCCCTTCTGAAATAGAAAACGCCCGCTTTCAGCAGGCGCTATTCTTATGCTTCTGTAATCAAATCTAAAAATTCGTACCCATCAAAGGTAAAGGGTACGCTTTCTTCCTGAATTTCCTTCGCGGCAAATTTTAACAACATCAATTCATCAAAATATACGCCTGTCAGTTGTACCCGTGCTGCGCCGTAGGACGCCGGATCGGCCAGCTTGGCCACCATGGTAGCGGCTTCTAATTCTCCGCTTTTAATCCCATCAGCCAACAGACCGGCCATAGCGCTGTCTACTTTTATGCAATACCGCAGTCCCAGCACCGGACCAACCCATATATTTTTTATGGGTAGCTAAGTCTTCACTGAAATTTACATCTTCATAATTCAAAAAAGAAATCTTAGCTTCAAAGCTTTTCACGTTTGCAAATTTTTCCGTATTGATCCACAAAGAACCAAAAGGTACCGTTAATCACGCGGTTGGCATTTTTGTTTTTTTCCCATTACTCGCACTCCTTTACATCATGGTAATTGGAAATTCCAAATCTTCCATAGCGTCCAGTATTTTCACGTTTCCAGCTAAAAATACTTTTCGTTTGAAGGTATTATTCTTAACCGTAATTTCATCCCAATCTGCCGCTTCGCTTGTCCCGTTTGCAAAGCCACGCGTCCCGCTGAGCTTCCACATCTACGCCGGCCAAATTGCTATAGTTTTTATCCAGAATTTCTTCTTTGGCCAAGTCTTTAAAATAACCGTTGACCGCTGCAATAAACAAACATTGGTTGTCATAGTTATTTTTATACTTGCCAAGGTAATCATTTTTGAAAGTGGTATAAATATCTTCCAATATCAAATCCATTGCTTCTACAATCGCAATAGACTTCATATCCTCTGTTAAGTTTGAGCCTACTGTTTTCAGACTGTTAACGGCACGGGCAATCCGTACAGTACCTTCATCATTGAATAAAAACAGATTGCCGCCGTCCACTTCCTTGTCCATATCCTCCGGTTCCTGCGCCCATTCCACATCAGATAACGTGTAATAGGTAGCGCTGCGCGTCATGGGCAGCCCTGATAGTATACCGCCTAACCGTGCCAGCAGTTTCCAGCCTTCTACTTCTATACCGTTCATCATAGCCTTTTCTGTACTAAACCGGACGATATGGATATCATCTGCCGTTGCCACGCCATAAACAATCGCCTTTATCTTTTTTTTCCCTGTTTCATTTTGTTGCGATTCTGCACATAGGCCACAGCCGCCTCCTGGTCTGCTGCAGTGCCACTTGCAATTGCCAGCCAGTTAAAGGATAAGTGGTCCAGCGCTGTTGTTAAATCCGCAGTGCTGCCAGTTGTTGCCTGCTTAACAATAATTACCTTTGCAGGGCCTCCGATAAAAGCCTGCTTAATCATTCCCATATTTGTTTCTGTATAAGCATTCTCTGGAATTGTCAAATAGGTATTGTAGGTTGCAACCGCATCGGTATTTTCTGTATCATCTTTTACCACTAAAGCTAGCGTGCCACGGCTGGAACGTGTAATTGCCGTAGCAGCCAATTGTTGAAATGTAATATTAATGCTGGGCATTCCAAGCGCCATTTTAATCCCTCCATTCTAATTCTTCTGTTTCTTCTCCACTTTCCGGATGAACCTTCTGTACCATGTAGGTTTCAAAACGTACAGACAAGACCATATCGCTTTTGTTGACCTCGGCTTCCAGTTCATCTACTGTAATATAAAAGCCCTCGGCGATTTCCAAGGGCTCCAACAAAATTATCTGCAAATCATTTTTTTAAACGCAATAGTTCTGCATAACCTGTTTCCCGGCGTTGTGCAAAATAATATACAACCAGGCTATTTGTTTCTTCTTGTAAAAAATGCGTTAGGCTGCTACTTTTTAATTCTTCCGCTTCTATTACCAGACACGGTCGGGGAATTTCTTTCATAATGTCTACATCCTTAACTGGATATCCCAAAGCCCGCAGTTGGATGCTAACAGCTCTGATTATATCCGCTACGGTTATCATAATCCCAGCCCCCGATCCAGTAAATCATCAATGAAATCCTCTGCATCCTCGCTGAATTTTGTTTCAAAAATACTGGCTGCGTCACGTAATACATGAAAACCCTGACAAACCGTTCCCCGTTTTTTACGGGATTTTTGTCATGGTCCAACTGTACGTGTCCATATTCTATCAGATGCGCATGCGGACGGCTATTATAGACACGCACTGCAAAAAAGAATTGCTGGCAGCGTGTTTATAAACTTTGCCTCTTTTGAATCCGTTCAAATACCGTTTGTTCGCAGTCTTCTCCTGTTTTCCTTTGCCGTTTTTGCCAACACGTTCTTTTTGCGGTTTTTTTCGCAGCCTGATTCAGTTCAGTCCCTTTTTTCCGCAGAAATGTTTTGGTTTCATTGGGAAATTGCCGGTCTGCTACATCCAGCAGACTGTTTCCAAACAATTCCAATTCAGTTAAATCAACCCCCGCTTCCATATCAAACCACTTCCTGTACGTAGAGTTCCAAGTAACGTTTATCAAAATATGCATCGCTGATATAATCAATCTCAAACCGATGCCCGTTATATATAATCCAACAGCCATAAGATATGCGCGCATCATACCGAACTGTAATTTTATGCGTTGTCTTGGAAAGCATGGTATCGGCAGCGCGGCCCGTTAAAAGGGAACCGGTACGCGGTTCGATCCTGGCCAGCATTCATAAAACATCCTCTCTGCCATTTCATCCGCGCCTAACTCCGTTTGTTCTCCCGTTCTCTCATTCCGATAAAACCGAATACGCCGATTTAATTTGCCTGGGTTCATACATCTACCCCCGGCAAAAAATTCACCCGATGCATACCCAAAATAGAATCCAGCACCAAATTCACACTTCCTTTTCTACATACATCGTGCGATTTTCAAACATTTCCTGCACTAATACATAGAAAGCAATTGAAAAATCATCATGTTCATCTATTTTTTCGTCTGTCAGCCCTGTATAAGACTTTAGATAAGATTTCGCTGCGTCCATCATTACGGAAAGTTCATTTTCCTGATACTGTCCAGGCTCCAATCGCAAATACTCTACTACATCGGATATTTGAATCTGACTAACCTTCATTTCCACTCACCGCCGCTGCTTTCATAACCAGCTTGGCCAGTTTTGTTCGTTTTCGACCTTGGAATCTAATTCCACCCAGCCTACAATGCCTAGTGCGTGCTGGGTTGCGAATTTTTCCCCCGCAACACTTCGATATTGATATCTTCACTCAGTTTTACTGCAAGACCGCTGAGATCTCCATAATAAATAGCTGCCGCGCCATCAGCCATTTTCGGCATATTCTCGGAGGTATACACATCTTTTCCAAACAGTACATAGCCCCACTTTGCAGTAGCATCTTTATTTAAAATATAATTGCCGTCGTTATCTTTTAGCTTGCGGATAGCTTTTCTGGTTTCTTTGTTCATAATCCAGATTGCTTCCCCTGATAAACATCCGGCACCAGTTCCTGTAAATCAATTAATTCATCCGCAGTGACAGTTGTGGTTGCTTCTGCCGTCACACTCTGTTTCATTCCGCTCATACCGGCAATTTTATTTTCACTGCCTTGCAGTAATTCTTTTTTCTACCCAACGCGCAATCGCCTCTGCCATAGCCTCAATTACAAAAGTTTACCAAGCCGAAATCGCTATTATTCACCAAAAGATTTTGATACCTTTGTTAACGCACCCGCCAAATATCCTTTTAATTCAATGCTGGCAAATTTACCCGATGTGCTTTCTAATTCTGTAAATTCTGTGGCATACGCCATCGTAATGCTGCTGGTGCTTTCATCATAATATGGAATCGTCAGCGTACCTTTTTACATTATACCGAGTTGCCCGCTGATAAATCGGGCAAATGTCATATACTTTTTAATGATTTTATTGGCAATGGATTGTGGAATGACTGCGCCGTTATCCCCGCTTGTCAGGTTAACATCTGCACGCTGCTCTACAATTCCCCGAATATAATTGGCAAAAACTCTTTTTCTTCCAGTTGCTCCTGCTTTAGTTCTTCTTCTGGCTTTTTCTCTGTACTCAGTTTTTCTGGCCCGTTCCTCTGCCGCCAATGTATTGTCAATCGCTTTAATTTGCTTTTCTAATTCATCAAACTTTGTTTGTTCTTCCTCGGTCATCGCCCGTTTTTCTGTTTTGGCCTGTTCTAACAGCTGCTCCATTTCCGTTTGTAAATCCGCCCGCTGTTCTGACAATTCTTTCTCTGTCGCGCGTAATTCTTTTATACGGCAATAAGCAAAGTACGCTTCTTTCCCTCTTTTTCTCATGTTTCCTGTCTCCTCTCAGATATAAAAATAGCCGGGTTATTTCCCCGACAATGCTTTGATTCTGGCTTCATAGCCAGAATAATCAATCTCTGTTTCATCCACTGTCACAGCTTGGAATTCTTCTCCCCCGCTGTTCCCGAATGATTTCCTGATTCGCTCTCTGTTCTACAGAAGTACCCACATAACAAGGCGATAACTTTTCATCGATCAGTGAGACTTCAAATAAATCCAAATCCCTGACATGGCGGCGCGGTATGTTTTCAGCCCGTTCTTCCAATTCGTCCTGATTCACATACATCCCAAAAGACCAGCCCTTTAGTTTCTTCTCTCTTGCTTTTGGATAACCTCGCTATCCTTAACTTCCGCAATCGCCCGAAGCCCAATATTATCTTCAAACAATTTTAAATTTCCTGCCTTTGTGGAACCCAAATTTCTGCTTTCATCATGGTCTAACAGCAATTCTACATTCTCGGCCCGTTCCAATGCCCTTCGGAATGCGCCCGGTGTAATTTGTTCCACGCAGCGCCCATGAGGCGTCACAATCGTTTTACTGTCTCTGCCCACGGCATTTACATAGCCATCCAGTAATACAGAATCGTTTCTGATTTCAATTCGCAAGCTACTCACCCCCTTTCGCGGTTATTGCTTCTCTTTTTCCTGTATTCGGCGTATAAATTTCTCCGGTTTCTGGATAATACAACACATCATTCAAACCCATCTTTACAAAATTCAGGCCCATCGGCTCCATATCTTCTAAATAGCGCACTTCATCCACCTGCATAAAATTAGCTTCAATGGCTATCCGATATGCTTCATAACGGGTTTTGATGTCACCCTTCGTGATTTCTTTGGTATCAAACGCCCAATAATAAATTGTACTGCCCCGTTTTTCTCTTTCCAGCAGGAAATCCCTGTTCAACGCGCATTCGATAGCCCGTAAAACCGGCATGACGGCTACCTTAAAGCCAATTACATAATCCTCTGCACTGGCGGTCCCTTTGATAATGCTTTCCGGCACGTTAAACAATTTACAGATTTCTGTAGAATTGGTTTCTTTTGTTCTCGTTTAGCTGCATTTCTACCGAAGTGTTACTGGCTTCCTGGAATTTCAGCCCTTTATTTAATATAATGATATTTTCTTCACTATTTCCATATAAGTTATTCCAAGCTTTTTTTTAAAGCGTCCATACTTGGCTGGTCCAGTGTATTTTCTGACTGTAGAAATCCCTCTTATTGCCGCCTTTTTTCACCAGACTGTTTTTCAAAACGCAGCGTATTATACCCTACATTGATGATAGTCTCATATTCTTGTATAATACTTATGCCCTGGCAACCGTCTTTTGTTTTCCGCAGAATTTTTAAAAACTCATATGGCCGATACGTTCTGCCGTTTACTAAAAAGTTGATAATCTTTAAAATTGGGTCGGCGTTTTTATTAACGCTGACGCATTCTTCATCTACATAATAAAGCCCTGTGAACCGGTTACGCTCTTTTCCAATATAAGCATAGCCGCCTTTTTCCCAAAAAATAATCTGTAACAATCGCTTTCCAGAATTGCACCGCGTCCAAAGTATCCCCGGTTTCATCATTTAAAAGCTTTACTCTTGAATCGTCCGGTACTTCTGAAACTTTACGCTCTCCATCGGTTTGCTTTTCTTCTTTGTACAGCTTTATCGGAATCATAGAAATGGTGTTGGTGATATACTCCAAACAACCGGCCAGAGCTGGAATTTCCAACGCGGTTTCCTTGCTGGCTGTTCCTATGCCCAATAAAGCTTTTAACAGCACTTCATCCGCCTGCACGTCCTCGGCCCGTTCCTCCTGCTTTTTCTTTCGTCTAAAAAGCCCCATCCTTCTCACCCCTTACACAACTTGAAATATAAAGGAATTTCCATAAAGTTCTTCCCTGCTGCAGCAGATAGACCGCATTGATCAGCGCCACCACCATGTCTACTTTGCCATTGGATTTTTCTTATTGACATATTTATTGAGGTTGGTATCTTCGGTACAGCGGGCATTCTGAAAATTAATTTCCAACATCAAATTTGGCGCATAGCAGAATTTCTTGCTTAAAATCAACTCTTTCAGATATTTTGTGGGCATGTGCAATACGCTGGAATGCTGTTTGATTTCCACGCACTCATAACCTGCCGTTTCCAGTTTTTGTACTGTGCTGATTGCGTTCCATTTGTCATAACCAATCTGCACAATTTCTACGCCATAATTATCTTCCAGATTCAAAATAAAGCTTTCCACTGCCCCATAGTCAATGACTTCATCGCCGCAGGCAAAGCAAACGCCGTCCCGAATCAGCCGGTCATAGTCTACCCCTTCCCGCTTACTCTTGAATAGTTTTCGCTCTGCCGGAATAAATCCCCAAGCCCTTGCATAGAGCTTTTCGTTCCAATTTGTCACCATAACAACCCCTACGTTGTCATCACTCAAACTTAAATCCAGGCCCACAAAAACGCGCTTTCCTTTCCAAAATTCCAGATTCTTTTCCACTTTGCAGGCCCGTACTTTGGCAATTTCTATGTATCCTTCTACGCCCAATCCTTTGTATTTGATATTATTGTGTTTACATAAATAATTCTCCCTCTTGTTTTCATATAAAACCGCTGTATCCCGCATTTTCACAATATTATCAAAGATATACTGATGGGCCACGGCTACCGGATTGATTGATAAATAACCAGTTCATTATGCTGCCACTGATCGTTTAACAATAAATCGTCATCAGGCTCATAAAGCAGCGCAAACCTTCTCTCACGCTCCATTAAACCATCTAACGTTTTCTTTGCTGATGTCGATTTCATCAATCATGCCGTTGTTGTCATTCGGATACTGGGTGGAAATGATGACGCCCAGCTTATTAAATAACGTAATCTGCGATGAACGCATTGCCTCAATGGGATAGCTGTCCATAGCGCCCGCTTCGTCAGCCAGAAAAGCATTAGCCAGCTTCCCATCCATCCGATCCTCTGAATAGGCCAACGGTGTGTAATCGCTTTCTGTAATCAGGGCAGCGAATTTCACTGCGTAAAAGCTTGAACGATTTCACCAGTAGGGGCTGACTTTGATAATTTTCTTAATGGCTACCTGCAGCTCTTTGGATAGTTTTAAGTCTGGCGCTACTGAAAGAAGCGGCTGAATTGATGGTCTGTCAACATAAGCAGGATAAAAATAACTGCCGCATTAAAGGTTTTAAAATTTTTGCGGCAGATTTCTAAAACAGCAGTATCATAATAACGAATTTCCCGTCCTTCCTGGTCTTTTTCTTTGGTGCATAGTACGGCTACAATCAAAAAAACCACGCATAATCCTCTAATCCTTCATTCATGGGACATTGCAAATCTGGATGTATCATTAGGCCCAACAATTTTGTAATCTTGTCGACTGCCTTTTCATCTACATAAACCCCATAGACATTACCATCTGCGATTTCCAGCCACTTTTCCGCTTTGTAGTTTCACGTATTTTGGTACCTTTCGGCCTGCTCCATCTACACACCATTTTGCATATTGATAGCCTCTGTTTTCCTGCATACTCATTCCATCAACACCTTTGCCAGTATATTTTCTTCCGGCTCTGCTTTTTCGGAATACTACGCAAAGCCGCTGCAATGGTCATAATATTTTCCCGCTCGATGTCAAACATCATCTTCCGTTTAGCCTGTACCTGCTTGTCTAAACTGATTACGGTATTTTTGCAAATTATTTTTCATTTTAAAATAAGCCTGTAAAGACATTTCACCGGCTTCTAACAGCCGTTCCTTATCTGTCTCCAGTTCTTCTATACTGTGATAGAAAGATTCCCGCTTTTCCTCAAAGTCACTGCACTCTGCATGCAGTAGACAATACCGATTAATAACCGCTTCATAGATGGCGTCATTCTTTCCAATCGTTTCTAAAAGCTTATTGAGCCGCAAAAATTCTTTATGAGCGATAGGGTTACTTTGTACCTCGGACCGCTCCTTTAATTTCTTGCCAGTGGCCAGAGCCGCTTCGCCTTCCCGGCGCTTTTCCAGTTCTGCTTTTGTGCGGTGAGATTTTCCCTCTGCTTCTAAAACGCTGCACGGCTTCGCCGGGGTCGGCATAAAAATTCAGCTCCTTTCCTTCTGGAAATTCCTCCGCAAACATCTGATGTGGGAATATTTTATTTATCTGGGTGGGCTGTCGGTGTAGCGCCTTTTGCTTTTTCATAAATCGCACCCCCAGGGGGATATTTTGAGCTGTAAGCCGCAATAATACCGCTCTTGGTATCTCTCCCGCTTCTGCCATTTCATGATGTCTTTTACACAAAGTTATGAGGTTTCCGTTCTCCAGCTTTTTGTTTCATTTTTCTTCCAAAGGGATGATATGATGAACTTCTAGTTCTTCATAATTAAATCGTTTTATGGTCTGATACAAACCCTGTAAACAAATCTGACACAGATAATGGTCCCGCTCTTTGATAGCCTTTCGTTTGGCCTGCCATTCTGCACTGGAACGAAATTTATCTTTCGCATTGTATCGCTTCATGGATTTGGGCTTTTTACCACAGTTATATTTACTGTCATGGATTCTGCCGCAATACTGGCATGATTTTTTCATGGCAACCCTTTTCCTTTCACTTGTCCGATTCGGACAAAACAAAAAGCAACCTGCAATTAGGCTGCTCTCTATGTAAAATGTACCCTCAGCCGGATTTGAACCAGCGTACCACGTTTTTGTTCATGCGTTTTCCCGACTGAACAATAGAAGCATAAGAAAAGACACCCTTGAAAGAGCATCCTTTCATTTTATTCACAAACCATATCTACGATATATAAGCACTTGCAATTCCAGACTAAAGAATCATCCAACCTATCCCAGATAGCGTCAATTGGAAGTATCTGTTTAATGACATATCTATCTTTGCGGCATTTCTTTCCACTCGTATTCAACAAAACTATGACACCATTATTTGCCGAGCTAAACTTCTTAATTCATCAGAGATATAAATCATCATTTAATCTCACCACCTTTCTATATTTAGAATTCTTACACACTAACCGATTTCTCTTCACATCTTTAGGCAAAGACAACCCAAAAGGCTTGTCTTTTGCAAACACTATTTTATTTGATTATTCAGAATACTTATTTTCTAACTCTTTAGTCCGTTTTTTATCTTCCACAACGCGTTCTCGTTCTTGTATTTTCCCGTCAGAGAAAACAAGTTCAAACATAATACTCACCAATCTACATGTACTAAACAACATATACAATGTAAAGAACATCCATATGATTATTATACATTCCGACACTACAAGATACCCGTAAACATTTTGTATAAAAGCATCTATCGCATCACGAAAAAATATAGTGCATCCAAATAAAACTGATCCAGTTCCACTAACTAAAGGCATTATAAAATAATATTTTAATGTCTCTTTTCAAGCTTCCATTTCAAAAAGAGCCAAAACTATCTTTTTCATGCCTCAAACTTAGTAAAACGCCTAATAATACGCCCAAAAACCCTATTATTATCGATACAAAAACTATTAAGTTATTAACAACGTTTTCTATTTCATCTCCTAATTTATCGGATATTTTATAAAAACATATAGCATCACGGTTATTATTGTAATCGAAAAAAAAAAAAGGGTAATTCCGCTCAAAAATAGCTTTTTACTATTAGTTTTTTCTGATTTCATATACCCCCATCATCTCTTTCTAAAAAATTCATTGTCCAATTGCATTTTCAGTTTTTTTCCCAGAATTATATTTTTGAACCATTTCTGAAAATACATAACCACTTATTATCGACTCTCTTTTTTCTATAACAATAAAGATAAAATCATGCCATTTATCCGCAAAAAAGATCTAAAAACCTCGATTGTATCATCAATATCATCTTTATAGTGAATTTCTGCTCGAGAAAAAATTTTTTATTATTATATATATCATCAATTGTGTCGTTTACAGTTTCGCCATTTAAAAAGTCGTTTTGAAAATGTCCCATCGAAAAGAGATACTTCAGCACCAATGCACCTATATTCTTTTTACTGCTTCAAATACATGCTTTAACGGGCTTTTTGATGATTCAGTAAAAGAACTGTGTCTTACATCATTAAATCTTACTTCAATTCTGCGATACGCCCCTCTTTTTTCTTACTAAATCATACGCGCTTTGAGGAAGAATCGGTCTAAGATATATTTCTACGTCCTCATCTTTCTGCCATATCTTATTTATATAATACTCTATTGCAGAAACACTTAAACTAAATTTGTTACGTTGCAACGCTAATATATATTTCCTTGTCATATAATGCGTTTACATTTTCACCAATATATTCATCATCATCTAACGAAATCGGTTCTGCTGCACTATTTATTTTTCGCTTTGTTTGGAATATTAGTTTCTCTTAATTTCAAAAATTCTAAATGCCAATACTTATATTCCTTATTAAATTGCAGTCTGTCTAGTCTTGCCTTTTCATCTTTGTAAGGAATAGTTCTTTTCTTCCAAAGATAACTCATCTATTTTTGAAATCCATTTCGTTAAATCAAACAAAATATCTGGTTCATTATATCCAGCATTAGTTCTTCTGCAGACAATTCTAAAGTACTCTACCCTAATTTTCTTTGTTATGCTCATAAAATCACACTCCTTATACCCTATAATACCAACATTTTCCGTTGATATCAACAAAAAAAAAAAGAACCACCATCTTTCGACAGCAGTTCTTTTGTTAAGGAGTATGATTTTTTTATGGAAATAATTTTCCATTTTAGATTTTACCATAGAAAAACGGGACATTGGGGACATTTTCATATTTTTTTCAAAAAATCTTTGCAGACGTTTTTTAATTGTTCTTCCGAGTAATTCTGCCCCATCTTTGCTGCAATGTCATTCCATTTCAGCCCTTCCATATAACGATATTGTAAAGCTGCCGGATTAGACTATCCTCTACATGATAGATGTAATATTCTATTTGCTCAATCTGCTTCTGACATTTTGCTTTTTTCCGCTCTAACTGATGGCGTTTTCGTCGGTCTTCCAGGCTGGGAAGCCCTGTAATAATTTCAGTGTGTTTGCAGTACGGCCACTCTTTATCACTGGCCGACACAGCTGCGCTTTCCATTTGCAGGCTATTGATTTGCTCTTGTATCATGTTGACTTCCTGATATAAAAAACGCAGCTGCTTTAACTGATTTTTATTCATTACTTCCCCGCCTTTCCAGCCTCTTTATATTAATTCCATTCCTGATTACTAAAGCAATAGGTTTCACCGCATCTTAAACAGGTTGCTTTCGTGTACTCCCAATCGTAAGGCTCTCCGAATTCTGCACAAAATTCTGTATAGGACAATTCGTTTTCCATACCGCAATGCGGACATTCCCATGCTACGCTTGTCGGCATCTGTGACACATGCAAATCACTATATTTCATTTTCGTCACCCTCATTTTTTCCGCTGCTTTTTTTGAAAGCCTCTGCAAGTGCTGTTAAAGCTGCAACCAAGGTGTTTGCCGTTTGCTCCATTGCTTGTGTTATTCTTTTTTGTTTAGCGTATAATTGCATTTCACGATTATATTTCATCCTTTTCACCGTCCATACTGATTTTCTTCTTGACTTTATGCGCATTATGCGTATAATATAGGTATAGGAGGTGATTCGTTTGAGATTCCGGGAAATTGAAAGAATATTGCTAGATGATGGGTGGCAATTTAAAAACGCGAAAGGTTCTCACAACCATTACATTCATCCGACAAAACCCGGTAAGGTCACTGTCCCGAATCATTCCGGCGACTTGGACCCTCGAACCGTTAAATCCATCCTAAAGCAAGCCGGACTTTAATGTCCGGTTTGTATTAAATTTTTAATAGGAGGTGCTATCTGTGAAACTAACTTATCCTGCTTGTTTTTATCCTTGCGAAGATAAAGAAAAACGGTTACACTGTAGAAATTCCTGATTTACCTGGTTGCGTATCAGAAGGCGATACCTTAGCTGACGCAATCTTAATGGCTACTGACGCAGCCTCTGGCTGGGTGCTGGATGAATTGGAAGATGGAAACCCTGCACCGCAAGCCAGCGCTATTGACAGCATTGTTCCAGAGCAAGGCGGCTTTGTTACCATGCTCGTTCTGGATATGGAAGCCTATGCAGAAAAAATACGGCAATAAAGCTGTCCGGAAAAATCTTACGATTCCAGCATGGTTAAATACCTTTGCCGAAAAAAGAACCATATCAATTTTTCTCAGGTTCTACAGGATTCTTTAACCGCAATGTATCAAAAACAATATTCTTAATCTGTCCTGCCAGGTATTGGCCTGGCAGGTTATTTTGTGTATAATAATTCCATTCCTACATAACTAGCTATGAAGGATATCATAAATAAAACAACTGACATAATAACGTACTTTTTTTTCATAGTGAAATCGCAACCTTCCATCCCATAAAACCAGCGTTCTTTTTATCTTGGAAAACGAATTTTCTGGATATTCTCTTTTTCTGCTCTTTGAGCTGTCATGCTCGGGAATGGAACTCCCATGCGATGAAACACATAAGTCATTTCGTCTAACGCATCTGCATAAGGCGTATGCGTTGCTTCCGCCCATAAACGGTATGCATGCATAATATGTGTTATAACATCAAGGCTCACCTGATTTTTATTGTGTTGTTCCATTCTTTTTTTACTCATCTTCTTCAAAATTCATTGTCAACTGTGTTGCCGGCCAGCCTGTAGGCGGAATATAAATCATTTCTTCTGGAAACGGCACGCCAATTCCATTAAAAATCTTACCATTGCGGCCATTGCCATATTATATGGCATTTGTTCTCTTGTAGCCCAATTCCGCCATTCACGCATCATATTGGCAATCTGTCCAATATCGTTTCTGGTCTTTACTGTACCTATTTCATAAATGCCGTTTTTTTCTTAGTGCCGGAATTACATCTACAGCCAGCCATTTTTGAAAATCTCTTGCAGCTTCATTATTAGCTTTCATGCCTAACAAATAAAACATACTCTCTGGAATATAATCTGGACACATCTCACGATAATTGCCATCGTTGCAACAAGTTGCAACGCCAAAATCACATAAATATTTATGCACTGTATTCCACCGTACAACCGTATTGCCACTTTTGGCAACGGTCGTAAAGAACCAAAGCCTCTCGCGGCATCTTCTGTATTTACTAAAATACTGCCGTCTGGATTTAAAATTGTCCTTACCTGCATTCCTAAATTTGTATTGTTAAAAATTCTTACATCATTCATGGTTAGTTGCTCCTTTTCTTTCCTTATAGGGAATATTGTTTATCAATTTCGGAATCTCTTTTCCGAAATTTCAAATTGCAGTAGCCTCTATCAATCAGGATTTCTCATATTTTCTGTGGCAAAAATTTCTGCCGCCATTTTCATAGCCTGACGAAATCCATGTACAAAACCTTGTTTTTCGTGGGCTAATGCTACACTTCCAAGTTCATCTGATAATTGCATTCTGACTGTAGATGAATAAACCACCTGTCGAATAATAGCATCTATCCGTTCTATGCTCTCGGCGGCCTCTCCATTTTTCTGTTCTTCGTAATACGCTTCGTTTCCATTGATGTACTCACAGTACAGGTTTTCTAAAATTGTCATAATAAATCTCTCCTTTTTGTTATTATAGTGCAAGATTCTTTCACTGTTCATGTTATGAATTATAGTGTAAAATTCTTTCACTGTTCATGTTATGAATTATAGTGTAAAATTCTTTCACTGTCAATAATATTTTTCGGAGGTTTTTATGTTTCCTGCACGCTTAAACCAAACAAGAAAACTTAAAAGGCTTTTACGGCTCAAAAGATGGCCGATCTACTTGCTATCACTATTAGAACCTATCGCAACTATGAAAGCGGTCATTCTGCGCCATCTCTTGATATGCTTATCAAAAATAGCTGACATTTTTAGACGTTTCTACTGATTACCTTCTTTGTCGAGACGAATTTATGAAAGCTCACGCAATTTCCGCTGATGAATCTTAAATAAATCTTCTAACGAATCCCACATTTCAAACCTCCCTGCCACATGGCCAGATTCTATATATTTATAGTGTCGGATGCTCATCCCTAAATAATCTGCTACTTGTTGTTGTGTCATGCCCGCCTCTTGACGGGCATTTTTTTTTAATATCTCTCTCGCCATGGTTTTTGCTCCTCTCAATTTTTCGTAATAAGCTGTATTTTACTTTTCTCATTTCTTTTAATTTTTTTCGGCCTGCTCTGGTGTGTAGCATTTTCCGCATGTCTTTGGATCATTGAAACATTTCATGCGCTGGCAGGCGTGAAACTCTGCGCACTCCCGGCAGCAAGGAACTTTATTCCCATAGGCTCTTCTGCAGGGCTGGTTATTGTAGGCGTCGCAGATATTCATGGCCTCAGCCTCTGCTTCTATCTGCTGTTCGTATTCAGTAAGGGCTGCAACAATATCCCCGATACAATCTGCCAAATTACTGTCTGTAATTTCAGATATTTCTATCAATAATTCTGCGGTTTCCTCTGTTCCCAGTACATCCAATAAGAATTCACCAATTTCTTTTTCAGCCTGTGTAGCTAACTTATCGTCGTAAAACAGAGCGCCATCCTCTACCCGCGTGATTTTTTGCGTATAGATATGACCTAAGAAATCCAGTTTAAATTCCATGCTGCCATTTTCTTTAAACTCTATATTCAACTTTGCCATTTTTCCCACGCTCCCTATCTATTCTCAATATTTGCATAATTTGAAACATGCCGTTGTCATGGTCTATGATATATTTATCTATCAGTGTCAGCAGTTCTACCACCAGCTTGGCATTTTCTCTGCCATATAAATAGCAATTGTCATATATCTGGCCGTCTTTATAAATACCATACATGTAATAGCCTTTTTCTTTGATATACTCCCGTTTCGCGCCGTATTTGCTCATACCTTCGCCTTCTTTTTCTCGGCTTGACTGGTTTCTACAGTGAATTTCTGGTCTCTTGCAGTGACAGTCAGCTTCTTTCCATTCGGCAAAATGTATTGTGCCTTTGCCAGATTCCCTTCTGCCATTTCTTTAATATTGGCATTCATCAGGGAAATCACGGTTTCTGGCGCGTTTTCTGCATGATACATTTCTTCCATTTGCGCCATAGCCTCTATTGCCTTGGTCTGACGCTCCCTATATCTCATAGCGCTAATGCAATCGCAGGCCATTGTCGCTTTGATATATAGCCTCTTCCTCGGTTTCGGCGTTGGTGATGGCTACCTGCTT